>Ga0181348_1000026_pt1 | contig 42239 bp, 58 predicted proteins | sample Su13VDMM110DN_FD_130092 | JGI IMG/M metagenome (GOLD analysis project Ga0181348, IMG submission 130092) | Freshwater viral communities from Lake Michigan, USA - Su13.VD.MM110.D.N | ecosystem: Environmental > Aquatic > Freshwater > Lake | place: USA: Michigan | collected 2013-07-16
ACTAAATTCAGTCTTTGAAAAGGGTACTGGGTCCGTGATTGGTACCCATAACGCGTGGTCCCGAGGGTCCCACCCATCCATACAATTTCAATCGGAATCATTCAAGGCTCTGGAACGCAACCCACCGAGTCCACTGCGTTCTTGAGTGCAAACTCTGCTGGCGTCTCTGGCTCCCACGAGTCCCACTCGTCCGCACACTTGTTGACGAGCACGAGCCGCTCGTCATCCCCTTCGTAGCGCGTCCACTCGTCCTCCTCGTCCTCCTCGTCCTCCTCGTCCTCCTCGTCCTCCTCGTCCTCCTCGTCCTCCTCGTCCTCCTCGTAAGCCTCTGGGAACATAGTCCCAATCTGTTTTCCCAGCACGTGCCTGGCTGCAAACATCAGCCCGTACCGAACATCCTGAGAAACCACCGTGTCCCGCCCGCACGACTTGGCGTAGTGCCCCGCTATGACCATCGCCGTCTCCATGCACGGAAGAAAGAGCTCCATAGCCGCCTTTTCCATTCTGAGACGTGCCGAGTTTGATTTTCTACGATAAAATCGCACTCGTTCCATTCTCGCCTGTATTGTCAAACAGAACCCTGAGCGTCTTGAATCCATTCACCTCGAGAAACTGGTAGTACCGTGCCCAAATGGTGACGACTCTGGCTGACGTTCCTGGGTTCATAAAGAAATCAAAGTATTGATTCTTGATTCTTCCAAAATTTACCGCCCCCGAGGGTGTCGCCCCCTCTGGGTCGAGCGAGAACGAGTACATGTAGAAGGGTCTGGATGGAACGCGGGTATGATACTCTAAGAATTGTTGAGATCCGAGAAACAGATACGTCCCTATGACTGGGTCGAGACGCTGAGCCTCGTTGAAATACATCGCCATGGACTGGAGCTGGCTGGGCGTATAGTCCGTCCCGCCCGTTCCTTGATTCTGGATCGTCATGAACAGCTCCTTGACGGGATGGAGAAACTCAGTCACGCACCGAATGTTTGACGAGCCGACCGGTGCGAGAAATCGCGCCCTTTGGACGCTCTCGCTCAGGTGTATGACGGGCCCGCGGTTCTGAATCATCGTCCGTTCACTCTCGCTCAGAAACACAAATTCAGAAAGAAATTTAAAAGAAAGATTAGGCGTCCCAGCTCCGGTTGATTGGAAAACAGACGAGGGGTTAAGGATGATTCGAAACTTGAGCCCGGGGACGACGGGGAGGCCTTTCCGGAGACACTTGAACCCGAGCGGAACCGTGTACCTGTTCAGCGGCGCGTTGGCTCCTGCGAGGGCCGTCCCCCCCACGATGCTGACGAGTCCCGGCTGCTGACCGGCAGAAATTTCACAATCGTTCGTGAGCGTCATAAACTCGCCCCAGAGTCGCTCGATGAGGTCGTTCCCAGAGTACAGCTCGACTCGTTCAATCATGAGGTTCCCGGCCGAGTCGAACATGGCTGTGCCCGGTGGGAACGTCACGTCGAAGCGAGCGTACATGGCTGTGATGAGGTCTCCGTTCATCGGAATCTCGACGGTGTTGTCTGACCCGTAGACGGGCTCGTTCTCAAAGGATACGCGAATGACCCGAGACGCAAAGAGTCCCTGAGCTTTGTATTGTTCTAAAAAGAATGTAATTTCAGGCTGTCCTGAAAGAATGACGTCGGCACGGCCTAGGGCTGCGAGGACTTGGCGACCGGCCATCTACTAATAGGAAGCTCGGTTTTTAGTCGTAGAGCAGACCCGCGAGCCCGTCCGACACGCGAAGGACGTTGTACGAAGTGGCCAGGATTCTGAGCTGTTTCGTGGCGAGCGACGGCGTTCCGGGAAGATTCATCTGGAAGCGCTTCTGCCTGATTCTGCTCATGTTGATGGAGCCGGACGGTCTGGGGTCCTGGGGCCTTCTCGCAAAAGAGTACAGGTAGACCACCCTGTTTGGCTGACGCGTGTGCTTTTCGAGCGGGTTGATGATGTGCATAAACTGAAAGTCGACAGTTCCGGGGTCGAAAAAGTCTTCACCGTTGAAGGAGAGCGAGGCGGACATGCCCGGGTCGGAGACGTAGACGTACGGGGTGGCGGCCGAATCCTGGACGACGCACGCGAGCTCACGGACAGGTCCATGAAAGTCGAGGTCGACGATCGTGCTCTCGCCGAGATTAAACCTCGCGTACTGCGTCTGAGTAATCACATAGTCGAGGACGTGCTTGGACATCCATTCAACCTCGGGGTTTGACAAGTACGCGTACTCTACTATGACTGTCGCCTGGACGGTCGTCTGAGTCACGAGGGAACTCGTCGCAATCAATGACGAAAATGGTTTGAATGTTATGTAAATCTCCATGTCCTGACGAGGCAGCGCGCAGATTGGCACGGAGAGTTCAGCCGCGTCGTAGAAGAAGAACGGGAGGTTGACGTAGTACATGCGGTCCGTCGTCGACTGACTCGTGTCGAGCTTGCCCGTGAGGAGCGTGAGACCTGGCTGATTTTCCTGAGGAACCGTGAGGTCGTTGAAAATCTCGATGGCTTCGCCCGTCAGGGTCTGTATGAGTTGACCGCCAATCTTGAGTTCGGCGCGCTCCACGAGATATGTGCCGACCGAGTCTACGTACTGGTACGAGTTGGGCGTCGGGGCAGTCACGCCCACGACCGTGATGAAGGCGTTTGACGTGATGTTGGAGAGTCCGGCCGGGCTGATGGTTTGAATATCCATGAAGAACACGTTGGCCAGGTCGTTGCACTGAGCCACGACGTCGATGGTGTACGGTCCGATTGTGCCGATGTTCAAAGGGCTCGAGACTTGGTAAAGGGGCGTGGCTGGGCGGGTGTCTCCGTTGTTTGACTGGAAGAGGGACACGGAGGTGACGTAGGCGTTGGCCGTCTCGAAATACGCCTGGAATTTGTACGCACCTACGTTTGAAAATTGAATGTTTCCACCGTTCGTGACGCTGATGTGCCTAGACGTTCCAGACACCAAGACGGTTTGTTTAAAATTTACCGGAGTCAGACCGGTTGAAACTTGAGCGAACGTGTTGGCGGTGAATAAAAATCCATTCTTTTTGAAACTGTTTGGTTGTAGGGTGGTTCCCGTCGGGACGCCGATCTGTTCGACTGCAAACCAGGACTGGGCCGTGAGAGTCGCGGGGTTGTCCGTGCGGAGGCTTATACGGTACTGGTCAGTCAGACTCGTCACCTGGACGGGGAGGGTGAAGTTTATGGTTGGGCTGCGGCTCTGGGTCGTGTTCCATGTGAGGATGTTTGGAACCGTGGCGTTGCTCAGAGTCACGGAGAAGATGTTCGACCCAGAGGTGACGAGCGTCCCACGAATGTTGTAAATTCCAGTCGTCAAAAAGGTGAATGCGTTCGAGACGCTCACTGGGGCAATCTGGGTGAAAAACCCCGTGGATGACCAGTTGGTCCCTATGTTGATTGTGTCTAGGACGAGGGTCTGGTTGGTCGGGAGGGCGAGATATTGATTGACGTCTGTAATCTGAATCTCCGTGCCGAGCGTGCCGTCACCGATGACGAGGGGGGCGTTCGTCTGAGTCTCGAGGTCGATGTAATAGTACTGTGTAATGTCGGTGACGTTGATGGGCAGGACCACCATGGGCATGAGGGGCGCCGGCGCCACCAGGTATGAATAGGCGTAGTCGTTCCAGGCCCACTGACCGACACCTGGCGTGCCCGTGACGAAAGCACCGGATGGGTGACCGTCCTGCGCCCAGTGCCCGACGCCCACGCGAGCCACGGGGGCTGAGACGTTCAGCGCCAGAATAAACACGTACGATCCCGTGAAGTTAAACTTGATGGACCCGCCCGCTGTGACGCTAAAGAGGGTTGTGAATCCGAGGGCGGTTCCGAATCGACTCAAATCGACAAACTGTGCGATGAATCCACCCGACGTGGGATTTTGAGTCGTGAGGGTGACTGCCGCGGAGACGTTCATGAGGAGAGATTCGGTGATGTTTGGAGTTGTGGCGCTGGATGTGCTTTGCCAGCCCGACTGACTCAGGGTGAAATCGGCGACGGGACCTGGCGACCCCCCGGGGCTCACGTCCCACTGGACGGTGTTGGAGGTTGGGAGGATTGAGAAATTGTGAGGGTCTAGACCGAAAAAGACCGCCGTGGTTGCCACGTCCGCCGTGTTGAGCGTGACGTTTGAGCAGTTTGCAAATGCAAACTTTGAGAGTCCTGAATTGTAGGACACGTAGGCGTTGAGGGATGCAGCGGGTCCGAGCCATTGGTTGATGGTGGAGGTTGAGTACGTGTCGAGAACGCCGATGGAGACAGTCTTTGGAGTGGAGTAATTCCCGTCGATTATGAGGTACGGGATGGGTCTCTGGAGGGCGACGGACACTGGCCACGTAAAGTCAACCGTGACGGGCGACAGAGCGGGAAGGGTGACGGCGAGGGTCGTGCCTCTCACGAGGTCGCCTTTGTAAGGCACACGGCACACCGCTTGAGACCCCCACTGAATTTGCTGACCCTGGAAAGGAATGCTGAAAGCCTGTAGGGAAAAGGGTGTGTGCCTCCTGTAGACGCCGTTGAAATACGAGACGGACGGAGACCCCGTGAGATATGCGTCTTGTTGTCCGATTGCGGCAAGTTGTACTGCCCCTGCGGACATCTCTACTAAAGTAAAAGATTGTTTTCCGGTGTGCGCTACACACCGCTCACGAATCTCCGCGCACCTCCCAGGGATGAATATCCAGTTGAAAAAGTTCGACCCCAGCAAAATGGCGGATGACAAGGTGTGCGTGTTCATCGGCAAGCGTGGGACGGGCAAGTCGACGCTCGTCACGGACATTCTGTGGCACAAGCGCAGCATTCCAGCGGGAATCGCCATGTCCGGAACCGAGGAGGGCAACGGACACTACAAGCAGTTCATCCCAGACCTCTTTGTCTACGGCGACTACAACAAGGGGGCGGTTGAGAAGATTATTGAACGTCAGAAGAAGAACCTCGCGGCTGGAAGATGCCAGCCCGTCTTTATACTTATGGATGACTGCATGTACGACCGGGCGTTTATGCGTGACCCGTGCATCCGTCAGCTCTTTATGAACGGGCGACACTGGAAGATTTTCTACATGATGACGACTCAGTACTGCATGGATATGACGCCTATGATTCGGACGAATGTCGATTACGTGTTTGTCCTTCGAGACAACGTTCGTCAGAATCGGGAAAATCTTTACAAAGCTTTTTTCGGGGTTTTTCCAACCTTTGACCAGTTTTGCCAGGTGATGGATGCATGCACGGAGAATTACGAGTGTCTGGTTCTCGACAACACGTCCAAGAGCAACGACGTCACAAACTGCGTGTTTTGGTACAAGGCGGCGCTCAGGAAAAACTTCAGGTGCGGAAGTCCAGCACTTTGGCAGTTTCATCAGAGGCACTACAATCCCAGGGCGCTTGCACAGGGCACGGGAGGTGTTCCACTCGCACGCAAGCCCGGGACGTCGTCCGTGACGGTCAAGAAGCTCGGGGCTGCGCCAGCTCAGACGGCAAAGAAACCGGGTGGATACTAACAGATGGAATCTTTCGACACGAACGGTTCCAGTGACATTACGTCTTCCATTCCTCAGGGGTTAATTGAGCCTGAAAAAAACATTGACGAATCTCAAATGGCTGAGTTCTCCACTCCGCTTGATGATGTCATTCCCCAGCAGAACGAGATGGCGTTCGGTCAGCCGCAGCAGGTTCAGCAGCAGCAGCAGGCTCAGCCTCAGACGAACCTCCGGAAGATTCCTTTCGGTCTGACCATGGAGCAGTACATGGCTGTTCTGGCGGGTCTGGCGGCGGTCGTGGCTACGTCCAAGCCCGTGCAGGAGCGCGTGGGTCAGTTTTTCCCGAGCGTCGAGACGGGATCTATGAGCGCCATGGGTCTGACGGCGATCCTGGCCGCCATCGTGTTTTTCCTCGCTCACCGGTTCTTGAACTAGGGTCGTATCTTCTCCCCGCAAAACGGCCCGACGTCACCGGGTGTGTAAAGGCCCGCCTTTTCACAATACTTTTTAAAATCTTTGAAATTTTTCCAAAATGAATCTGAATGTTCATACTCCCGAACTGTCGAATGGGCCAGTTCGTGAATAAGCACATGCATGGCTGTATTGATTCGCGTCTCGTCTGAGAGTTTGTCGGACCCGTCGAGGCATATGTACACCTCGTACCCCTTGTTGACGTTGTAGGCTATGGCCCCGTTTGACTTGTCCCATTTGCACATGCCCGTGAGAATCACGCGCTTCTTCACGGGTTCCCATCTCGGGTCGAGGTCCGGGTCGTTCTCGAGCGTTTTGAGAAGTTGGTCGTATCTATGACGCACCTGAACAAACAAGTCTGGTGGACGGTTCAAAAGTATAATGACCGTGATGAGAACGAGTCCCACGAGCCACAGCATCCTGTTCTAGTCTTAGATTTTTTTGAAAACAAAGTTGGAATATAAATCCGACACGAGTCGGTTGGGCTGTGGAAGCATGGGTTCCCAGACGAGCATGCGAAACCCGCGCTCCTTGAGTTGGTCGATGAGTCGTCCCGCGTCCAAGAGCGGTTCGGCCCGTGGGCCATCTGCATAGAACGGCCCGTCGACGAGTCGAACGAGGAGTTGGTCCCCCGTGATTTCGAGCGTGTTTCCCAGGGCGTCCTGAAACTTCCCACCCGCCGTGAGGGACTCGGCCCGTGCCCTTTCCGGCACGACGCCCATGAGCAAGCCACCTGGTCGGACCGCTTTGGTCAGGGCGTCGAGAGATTCTTTCAAAATGATTTCATTTTCAAAAATGTAGTGAAGTGAAAAGTTGTAACAGACGACGTCAAAGGGGCCGGATGAGGCGGCTGTGCGAATGTCCCCGGGGCCGAGAAACCACACGCCGAAATCCAGATCGAGCGCGCGGGACTCGGCCTCCTTGAGCGACTCGGGGTCGGGGTCGGTCGCCGCGACACGTGCACAGATCGCCTTCCATTTGTGCCAGTCGCCGCCTCGGCCACATCCACAGTCGAGGACGAACGCACCAGGCGTGACCCACTTGAGGATGAGATTTCGTTTCATTTGATTGTGGAGTTTGCGAACCGCGTCCATTCGCTTAAAAAAGAAGGAGCCTTTACTTTTATATGGGCTCTCTCGAGGCTGATTACATCACAGTCCCAGGACAGGTTTTTGCGTGCATTTCTTTCGTTGGTCCGGACCTCCCCCAGAAGAATGAGAAGCTTGGTATGAAGATTCGTGGGTGCTTTGCGACTCGTGACGACGCGGCCAATCACGCCAAGCGCCTTCAGAAGGAGGATGGTCTGGTGGACATTTACGTCGTTGACATGTACAAGTGGCTCTTGATTCCCCCGGACCGTGACCAGATTGACGACACGCACTATGCCAACGACAAGCTGGAGGAGATTATGGTCAAGTATCGCAAGAATCAGTCCGAGGCGGCGGCGATGTTCGAGAAGCGCAAGCGTGACATGACGGCCAAGCCTCTCGAGGGCTCGGACACTCCGTACATCGACCCGTCGGACGAGAACAGCAAGTACTACACCAAGCCGGACGTGCCCCCTATTCCCCACCCTGCGGAGATTCTCGAGCGTCTCCAGGTGGAGTGGCCTGACCGCGCCATCGAGGAGCTCGTGAAGATGGCGGACGACGAGGTGTGCGCGGAGATTGCGCGGCGCAAGGCGGCGAACCCCAGCCTGGCTGAGTTTGTCGACGCCGACGGCAATGTTATCGAGACCAAGACTCTCGAGTAAAAATCACACGTATAAATAAATGGCGATGATTCTCACAATCATCGCGCTCCTTATGGTCCTTTGGTTGATCGCAAAGGCCTATCAGGTTATTCCCATGCTGAAGCCCCCTTCGTGGGAGTCTTCAGCGGCACGTCCGCCGTACTATGATGCGGATTTCTTTAAGGAAGTGGACAGTCAGCGCCGCGAGGGTGCTTGGGTCGGGTTCCTTCAAGAGGATGTGTATTCTAAAAAGACGGGGTCTCTTGGAGATTTTGTGGGGAATGACTCCCCGAGCGGACACGCTCCTTTGTATTTTATAACTTAGGCGCCTTTTGCCGTCTGTATAACGATGGGGCGCATGGTCATGAGAACGACGCCGATGATAATGCCAATTGCGAGAATTGCGAGAGGATTCTGAGCGAGCTCCTCGATCCGGCTACTTTTTGGCGGCGGACTTGCGTACTGGAGCCACGGTTGGACGTTTTGGTCCTGCTGCTGCTGGTCCTCTTCCTGCGTCTCCATTATCATCCTCGTCACTCTCGCTTTTATCTTGAACAATAAAGTCATCCATCTCCGAATCGTCGTCCTCGTCCTCACCCTCGAGCTCCGAATCGCTGTAGGCAACGCCTGAACCCACCTCGGACTCAATCTCGTCGTACTCGTCGCTGGCGTAGTCGTCCTCAACCTTTTCAACTGGCTCGTAGCGAACTGGGGGCTTGGACACGCGCCCTGAACGCGTCCTATTGCCCGTGAGAACGGGGGTCTGGGAATCCACGACCGATGGCTGCTCCGACACGGAAGTCATCTAATGGTGCTTTAGAGATTATATCGTTTAAGTACTTTGGCGTCTTGACTTTGGCGACCAACTCTCCTTCGTATCCTAGACGGTCGGAGATTTCGTTGATTGCTTCCGTGTAGTTTGTATTCATGAGCCCGAGGTTGCGCAAGTGGTCTATGGCTGCGTAGAGGTGCACCGTCTTGCTCGGGTCGGCGTCAAAAGCATTCAATTCAGTCAGGAACAACTTCCATTCGTGGGGGTCCAGCCCCGAATACGGGTGGGCTTCCAGAACGAAAGTCTTGAAACGACCCACGCCAGGCCTTGGGAAGAAGGTCAACAGCACTAGGACGAGGAGAATCATCCATATGAGGATGTTCATTACTACTAGGTAATACGATATTATGTTCTCGGCCCTTGAACCCAGTGCACTCTTCGTCTAGACACATCTGCCGTATTTTACCGCCAAGCATCCAGAACCACACGTGATTCGACTTGTGTTCGTGTCCGACGTTTTCACAGTAGCGCGAGTCCGTCTCTACGCACATACCCTTGCCTTCACCCTTTTTCGTCTTGCGGATCGCCTTGACTCGGGCATTCTCCTGACCGACGAGATTCGCCCTGATGAACGACTCAACCTGAGATTCCCTGCCGGTCGGTTCACTGGCCGCCCTTCCTGGTGACGTGACGGCTCCGATTGCTCGAACGGCGAAGAGTTTGAGAGCGTCTCGAGTTGGTTCTGGCGACAAGAGCGAGCCGTCAGGCACGGAGACCCACGGAACGTACGGGTCGCCCTCGGGTTTCTTGTGCGACCAGAGACACCGGAGTCCAGAGCCGCCATAGACTGAAGAATCTATGACCTGGGCCCAATGATCACCCTCTGGGAGACACATGAGAATACGAGTCCTGAGACTCAACGCCTGGGTCTTTGTGACGATGAGTTCCGGCCAGTGCAAGTGCATCCCCGACTTGAACAGACCGTCAACCATCCTGACTGGTGCACGAGCGACGAGACATCGTCCGGACCCGACCGATTCGTGAATTTTACGACAAAGCACGAGGGCATCCTCATCCGTGAGTTGGCGTTCAGATTTGAAATCGACATCAACAAAAAATTTAAAACGTTCAGTCTTTTGTTCAACGACGTAAAGTTTCTTCCCGTCTGCGAGGTCTGCGAGGTAGGACCCCCAAAAGGAGTCCAGGTCTTCGTCGGGGACGTGAAGTTGACCACCGTCCATGAGGACATGGGTAGGAGCCTGAGGCGCCTTGGAGCGCCACTTTTTGATGCGCATTATTCAAAAAGAGGCTCTAGTCTCTATTAGACCCAAAGAAAGTCTCAAAGAGTGAGTGAATGAGGGGCTTAAACTCCGGCTCCGGCTCCGGCTCCGGCTCCGGCTCCGGCTCCGGCTCCGGCTCCGCCTCGCGAATCTTTTCAATTTCATGATGAATTTTCTGAATGGACATGGACTTGGCAAGCACCTCGGGGTCTGAGCCATCCTGACGGAGCTCGGCGAGGCGCTTGGCAATGACCAGCTTTGGCTGCGTCATTTAATTTTGAAAAAGTTTTTAAAAGAAGCTCATGACCGCAGAAGGAACTGCTGCTTCTCGGGCGATGTGAGGACCCGGTGGAATGCGGGATTCTTGAGTACGTGCGTGCGTATCATTTCCCAGAGGTCCCGACGTTTCGTGATTCCTTCGAGTGTATCAAACTCGCAAGAATCATTTTCATCATAATTTTTACGAAAAGGAACTTGACGTCCCTCCATCTTTGTGCGTTCTTCGTTGAACCTACGTACGACGTGGTTCTGGGCGGTCGGAGTCAACTCGGGCATTTCAAAAACGTATACGTGGTAGACGTTGTTGACACCCTCGTGATCCTTGAAGGAAAAACTGAAATAGGAGTAGACCCCCTTTTTCAGATTTATGATCCCCCGAGTCTCCTCTTCGAGCTCGCGAATTGCACAGCGAAGAGGGTTGAAAATCTCTCGACGGCGGCACCCGCCCGTGACAAATGTCCATTCCTTGTACCTTCGATCATGAACGAGTAGAAACTTGAGAGGTCCTCCTTCAACGTCCCTTGTCACTGGAACTGCTATGCTTTTGTGCCTCTCCAACAGTTGCGGATCCATGATCCGTCTCTACTATCTCCTGGTCAAAATAATTCGCAAGGTTACGCGTACCCGGCTCGTAGCTAATCAAAAACACGAGGCCGAGGAGTAATACCCACGGCCACAACTGCATTACATTTAGGTTAGAAATTTTTAACTAACTGGAGTACAACACGCTGGCCATCCCCTTCTGGATTTTCAGGATGTTGTAATTGACCGCGTAAAGGAAGGGGCTGCTCACGGCGGTGTTCGTCAGACCCTTGAGCCCGTTCGCCAGACCCGTGGGAACGACCAGACGGTAGGTGTCCACGCGGGAGAAGTTGAGGGTGCCGGTCGGCTGCAGCTTGGTGGTGTCCAGACAGTAGGAGACGGCGGCGACGTTGCACGTGCCCGCCCCCTGCTGGTAGCCAAACTGGGTGTTGTAGTACTGGGGCACGTCGAGAAAGTGGGGCAGGTGGCGAGACTCGCCAATGTCCACGCCGTTAATCTGGACCAGGAGACGGTAGTTGGAGGCGGCGGCCGAGCCAGCGCCCGCGTTGTAGACGGTGCCGTAGTTGGCGCTCTGCCACGCCAGGTACTTGACGGGGTGAGCCAGAGCGAGCTCCTGGACAGCCTGGGTACCGATGGGGATGCGCTGCACCTGGGTGATGAGCATTTCATGGCTATTCTTGGCGAAAAACTCACGCTCAGCCTGGTCCAGGTAGATGTAGCTGCACCACGCCTGGTACTGGAGGGCGCTCGGGGCGGGACCACCCGGAGCCTCCGACACGGACGTGGCCAAGTTGGCCGCCCACGTGATGCGCAGCTCCACGTCGTGGTACTGGAGCGCCACGAGGGGCAGAGACACGGACCAATCCTTGCAGAAGAAGAACTTGAGAGGGTAAAAAGTAGACACCTTGTTGGTCGAGTTCAGGGCGCTGGCCGTGCCGTTGTTCAAGCGCTGGTTGTGGGTCTGGGCCGCGTACACGGGGTCAATGTCGGTCGAGTAGCCAAAGTCCTGGGTGTCGATAACCTGACCACCAATCAAAAGGTCCACCTTGTCGATGACGTTCGACCATCCCAGATTCCAAATCTGAGCGGCGTTCGAGTCACGAGCAGTAAAGTACACGTAGCTGAGGAGATCACCCTTCTTCTCGAGGCGGATGGTCGAGATGGAGCCAGCGGTGGGCTGACCCTGGATAATCTGACGCTCGGTCGTGGCGGCGTAGTGGGTATAACGCTTGTAGTTGGAACGGAAGAAAGAAACCTCGGGCTTTCCGCTGAGCCAAGTGTCCTGGGCGCCGATCGAGACGAGCTGAACCGCTGCACCGCTCATTTTACTAGAAGGCGGGGAAAAAAACACGAGACCATTTACGACGAAAGGGACGGAATGGCGAGAGGGTTCGCCTTGAGGACATCACGAGCCATGTTGAGATTCTGAGGGGATGCAAGGGGGTTGGCCTGAGTCTTGTAATTGTTCAATTTGTACATTTCTCCTGGTTTGTAATTCTGGAAACGCCCGCCATTCATGTGAGGCAGGGGGACGGGCACGGACTCTGGACGAAGGCTGGTCGCGACGCCGCCTGCGCCCTGAGGATCGGCGCGAACATTCATACGTCCTGCGTTTCCTGTACGGTCGGGATTGACGCGGTTATCCGTGCACCGAGGGAGCGTCTTGTTCGTGAGGGACGAGTACCCCTGAGCCACGTTGTACTGAGCTGTACCGTACTCGAGCGTGTCGCCACGCATGCCCGTCTCTTGACGAATGGTCGTCTTGCGCGTCTTGATGTTGTCCGGACGGCCCTCGGGAGCGGCGAGAGCCCCGCCCTGGCCCTGACCGGCATTCTGTGCCGGAGCGCGATAGGCCGTCTTGGACCCCTTGGCCTGGTGACTCATCGCGCCAAAGGTTGTGCCGCCCTGCTTGACGACTGCATCCGAGGGACCCTTGCCGCCCGGGAGAGTCACGAGCTTCTCCTCGTTGACGTTGTTGGGCAAGACGCGGAAGTACTGCTGGAAGCCGCCCAGAGCAGGCACGTTCGGGTTGACGCCGAGACCCGGACCGACATTCTTGCGCTCGACGGGCTGCAGGTTGTTCATCTTGTTCGTGACATTCTGACGATTGTACAAGTCGTACACTGGCTGTCCGAAAGGGAAGCGATTCGCCTGAGGGCTGAGGTCCTGCAGGCTCGAGATGGCCTCCTTGGCTGGGAGGTAGTCGTCACCGATGCGGCGACCAAACGACGGGTTAATGGGACGGAGACCAAAGGCGTCTGCGGCGCGTCCGGGTGCGTCACCTGCAAGGTCGGTGTCACGGCGCGTCACCTGGCGAGGAGGGGGTGCTTGGGGAGTCGTGGTTGCTGGCGAGCTGCTGAAACGCTGACCGGCAAACACAAGACCAACTACGGCCGCGAGGCCCCAGGGATCCATATTACTTTTACACTCTTTTATTTTTCAACCAGACATGGCGAACCACGGCGCAGGCTTGGAAACACCAACCGCAACGGACGGGTTGCGCTGGTCGAAACGGTTGTTCTGGTCGTTGCTGTACGTGCTGATGGGATTGTGCGTCAGAACCGGGAAACGGTCGGTAATGTACAGATTCGGGAAATCGTATGCACGCTCGTTGTAGAAGCGGTTCCAGCGAGACGTGGACTGCGAACGAAGGGCGTCATCAACGCGCACGACGTCGTCGAGCACCACGGTCGCGGGGCCCTGCCAGATTTTCTCCTGGAGCATCAGGTTGTCCGTACGCAAGTTCCTTGCAGACATGTTAATATAGATGGGGAGTTTTTTTTACCGTCCGTTTCCTCCTCGCAGCTGTGTGCGCTCGGGGAAGTGGAAACGGTCAGACTCGACATCGCAAGACCCTGAACCATCCTTGCAGAATGGTCCAAACTTGGGACCGTATGAAGCCTCGGCAAAACCCGTCTGGTCGTTGGGAATCGTGGTCGATGCGGTGGTGTAGAAATTGCGCTCGGCGTCGCGCTTCTTCTCAAAGGGGTGGATAAACTCCCACTCGCGGGCCACCTCCTTGGCCACGCTCGGGTACCACGCCGCTGCTGGGCGATCCGGGCGGTCGGTGTAATCCGTATAGAGCACGTTCGCCATGGAGTTTTCGAGACTGGGCATGGTGACGGCGTCACGACCGAACCACGCCGCCTGGCCGTCGCCAAACGCGGGACGGACCTGGCCGTCTGGGATCATGTTGGACACGTACAGAAAGTACAGAGCAGCGAGCACGAGAATACCGAGCGCCAGAACGCGCGCGTCGCGCTTGATGAGATACAGTATGCACATGGCATACACGACGAAACGAGTCGTGGCGGCGACGCGGTCCTTGGCTGACTGAGAGGCGGTCGGCCAAAACTCAAACATCTTGTCTGTACGGAAGACTTCACGTGGGTCCATCTACTTCTTACCCCTATTTTTTTTCGTAGCAATGCGGTTCCGCGGAGGAGCCTGAGCCCCGCCCATCAAGCCACTGAGCAGAGAATCCATCCCCCCCATGCCACCCAGGAGTCCCTGAATGGCCGCCGGGTCAAAGGCGCCACTCTCGGCGCACTTCTTTGCGGCGCTCTCGATGGCGGCGAGCGTCTCTGGAGGGAACATGGTCAGGGTCGTCCCGAGCATGTACAGTGTCTGGAGGTACTGCCAAATCGCCGCCTTGGTTCCATGGGACGTACCGGTCGCCCACGCCTTGGCAATGTTCAAATCCTTGAGCTCGTCAAAGAGCGAGTCATCCTTTGCCATGAGCTTGTTGGAGTGGGGACGTACTGAATTCATGAAATCATCAATGGGAGCCCGGGGGTCTAGGAAGCGCTTCGCGTTGAATTTTGCCAGATGCTCATCCAAGTGCTTCTCCTCTGGGAACGTCAGAACGAGCTCGTTCAAAAACTGAGACATCATATCGTTAAACGCATCCAGAGAACTCATTAGTTCTAAAGTTCTTTATGTTTTTAAGTGTTTCAGAATGGCTCGAGGCTCACGCTCTCACGCTGACCGCACCCCTGACTGACGATGAGGTACACGAGGAGCGCCACGAGAAACGCGGGCTTGGCGTACTCCGAGTTGGGAACGTTCGCCCGTCCGTTCATTTTGTTACGCGCAAAGACGTAAGCCATGGTGATGGCTGCTGATATGATTGCGGCGCTCGCGGGATTGCGAAAGTACTGGTCCATCTTTCCTATTATTCATCACCACCTTTTTTTCCAATCTCTGGCGCGTCCGGAAACAGGCTCTCCTTGTGGACTGGAGTGACCACCACGGTCTTTGTGCCCCCGGGGGTCTCGACGGGATTTGGCAAGCCATCGACGATGGGCGACCCAACCTGCTCTTCGGGCATGTTGTCGACGGCATCGAGCGCCTCTCCGACGTCCAGGGGCTGCGGCTCCTCCTCCTCCTGGTAGGTGTCGTCCGGCTCCATCTCGAAAGGCTCGGACTCTTCAGGCAGGCTCAGATACGTGGTGAGAATCTCCTCGGTCGGCACGAGGTTCTCGATCGTCTCGCGGATGCACTTGGTGAAGCGCGTGTTCAGCTCGTTCCGTCGCTCGGTCGCGGGCTTTTCATCAGTGATGATCCACGGGTCTTCGTACAAGTCACGGGCGCACTCGATGAAGCACGTGTGGACAAACACGTCGTTGCTCGGGAGCTTGAGAGAAATCTTCTTGCTTGACTTGTCGATTCGGATAGAACTGAGAATCTTGACGTGAATGACAAACACGGCGGCGATGAGCCTGGGGAAGAGCGGGCACTCCTTGACGATGTTGGCCACGTGCTGCTTCACCTTGACGTTTGACCACTCGCCCTTCACCTTTCGGAGATTTTGACGATAATTCTCGACAAATTTACGATCCTTCGTGTCCTTCTTGGTGTCTTCCCACATTGTACAACAAACTTCAAACAGTTCAGGAAGCATGGCGTCGACCAACTTGCGTGAGAAGCGTCGCTCGGCGTCATTGAGAACCTCCATTTAGTAGAGCCTGGTAAAAAATAAATGAAATCATGGCGCTGACCCTCGAAGACGCGCAGCGGTTTTTTGCAGATTTGCGAGGCTTGAGAAGAGGTCGTCGGATTGCGGGGCGTCTGGCTCGACCGTCCGCGCCACCTTTTTCCTCGCCTTTTCCCACGTGACGACAAACTGACCAGGCTCCATGCCTTGGCGCACCTGATAGCCCGACCGTTCGAGTTGGCGACGCGTGTACGCCAGAGCCTCTTCAAAGGGGTACATGGGAAACCCCATGACAAAGGGCGGCACGACCAGCACTGCACACTGTTCGTGCCGATCGACACACGCTTTAATCTTTCTAGAAAACTGTTCAAGAAGAGTTTTATATGTATCCTTTCTGAGGTTTCGCCGGGACTGTTCCCGGGCGGCAATTTCAGATGCACTGATCATCTTCTGTTACTAGAATTGGACTTGTTTCCCAGGGAGTTCACGCGACGCCTTGAGCGCAGACTGAAGCTGCTCGGACAGAGCCACGTTGATGTCGTTGAAGGGCTGGTACTTGTCGGGAGAGAAGGACTGGAAGGGACCGTTGCGGTCGGGGGAGCTCGACGTCGTCTTGGACAGGATGGTGACAGCCCCAGCAGGGGAGACTCCCGCAGACACGTCGTACTGGACGCCGAAGAATCCGCGCGTGTCGATGAACATGAATCGCCCCTCATAGGTCAGACCCGACTGAGCACCGGCACGGGGATTCACGTAGATGGTCTCGACCGGCTGGAGCCAGGGCTCGTTCTTCTGGATAGCCTCGATGATAACCTGGACGACGGAAGGGGGGACTGCTGGTGCAGTCGCACCAGCGTAGCGAGACGTCACGGACGACGAGTTCAAGAAGAGAATTCCAACAATGGCCGCGACTGCTCCGAGGATGACAATGTCCGTCTTCATTCGTTACTAGACGCTTTTAAAAAAAAAGAACGCAAAGTAGGAATGGCCCTTTTGGTCTTTAGCGACAAGTGTCAATACTGCTTTGAAGTTTTGAATATTATAAAAAATAATCCAAGTCTTGGACAGATTGTTCGCTTTCACAACGTGACGACCCAGGGGAGACCAAAGTCGGACAAGGTGAACAGGGTGCCTACCCTCGTGACGTCCGATGGCCAAGTGCTGGTTGGTGCCGAGGTGAAGAATTGGCTCGAGTCTATGATTCCAAATGATATTGAAATGTGGTCGTCAAACGGGGTTGGATCGGCGTCTCTCGAAGGTGACGAGGGTGGGCCCGACATGTTCGCTCTCGACTCGTACGGGTCATCCATGCAGCCCATGCTCACTCAGGAACTCAAGGATAAGATAAACAGAAGTGTCACGGATGCATATCAGCTAAAGAGCTCGGACAAGTAAAATAGAGAAAACATGAACCTGAAGACGATTCAGGCTGGTGCGGTCAAGGGTATCTTTGAAGTTCTCAAGGATATCATCAATGACGTGAATGTTTATTTTACTCCGACTGGAATCAAGATTTTGACGTTGGACACGGCCCGGGTGACTCTTGTCCACATGAATCTTGGAGCTGAAAACTTTGAAGAATATTCATGCCCATCTGAGATTGCAGCCGGTATGAACATGGCAAACACGTACAAGCTGCTCAAGTCGGTCGGCCCGTCCGACACTCTGTCCATGTCCATCAAGGATACCGACTCGATAGATTTTGTAATTGAAAATTTTGTCAAAAAGTCCAAGACGAGCTTCAAGCTCAAGCTCTTGGATATCAACGAGGACATTCTTGACGTGCCTGATATTTCCATGGATGTGATTACAACCATGCCGAGTCTGGACTTTCAGAGGATTGCGAGAGACATGGGCAACTTGGCCATCGAGATGAGCATCTTTCGTGACGGGCAGAACCTCGAGCTGGCGTGCCGTGGGGACTTTGCGGACCAGGAGACGATCCTCGAATTTCCAGACGTGGTGCCCAAGAGGACGGGAGCCATCTACAACCTCAAGTACATCAACCTGTTCACAAAGGCGACGGGCCTGTGCTCGTCGGTCCAACTCATGCAAGACTCGAGTGACGAGCAGATGCCGGTCGTTTTTCGGTACGGTATAGCCAACCTTGGAGATGTAAAGTTCTATTTAGCTCCTAAAGTTGTCGACTCGGTATAAAAGGTTTAATCCAGTTTTATAAATGGAGGCTCGATTCAACGAAAGAATCAAAGAGTATAAAGACGCCATAGACGCGGCGGCAGACTCGAAGAGTCGTTCAACGATAGAGACTGAGATGTATGAGTACATGGCCCGGACAGCCCCCTTTATCAGGGAGTATCACCAGCAGCAGGTTCCCGTGGGTTCAAAGGCGACCGTGTCAAAGGGGCTTCAGCTGTCTTCACGAAAGGGTGTGCAGCGTCAGGACATTTTCAACTCGTACCTCGCGGCTGTCGAGGAGGTGGGCCCTCCCGCGCCTTTGAAATCTGAAGCTGGACCGAAACAGGACAGACCGTGCCCCAACTGTGGGGCGAGGTATTCATACATATTTGATGAGGCTATCAGTGAGGACATTTGCATAGAGTGTGGGGCTATGCAATACGTGCAAGGTGAGGAGGTGGGATTCAAGGAGGAGCAGGAGATGGAGAAGAACATCGTCTATTCTTACAAACGTGAGAATCATTTCAACGAGTGGATTAGCCAGTTTCAGGCGAAAGAGTCGACGAGCGTTCCCAAGGAGGTTGTTGACCAACTCAGAGCTGAATTTAGAAAACAAAAGCTCAAGGAACTTTCTGAAATTACTCATGAAAAGGTAAAGGGGCTTCTCAAAAAGCTCGACAAGTCAAAATACTACGAACATGTACCATACATCGCGACGATTCTCAACGGGGTGCAACCTCCAACGATGAGTCAAGCTCTTGAAGACAAGCTCAGACTCATGTTTCATCAGATTCAAAAACCCTTTGAGAAACATCGGCCAAAAGACCGTAAAAACTTTTTGTCCTATTCTTATACACTTTACAAATTCTGTGAATTGCTCGGTGAGGATGACTACCTTCCCTGCTTTCCCCTTTTGAAATCAAAAGAAAAGTTGTACGTCCAAGATGAAATATGGAAAGGAATTTGCCACGAGCTCAGATGGCAATACATCAAGACCTGCTGATCAAGCCTCGGGGCGGCGTCTTCCTGCGCATGGTTCTGGCGCGGAGAGCGAGGCTGGCCACTCCGGTTGCGACGATGGCCGCGGCCATGGGGTCCGCCTTGGCTGCACGGGCGCCAAACTTGAGGCCGTTCACCAGACTCTTTCCCACGGCTCCCGAGGAATTGGCCGCAAAACCTGTGGAGAACTTGTTGGCCGTGATGCCCGATATCTTGCCGCGGTACGTCATGAAGGCGTAGATGAAGTGTCCAATGATCTTCATAAACTGATACTTGAAGGAGGAACGAGCGGCAGACCCCTTGATGTGCTTCTCGACCGCCCGTCCAAAGAGGTTCCCGACTTTGGCAAATGCGCTCGAGTTTTGGGAGATGATGAACGATTGGACGATTCCGGACGCGGCCATATATGTGATGTACCAAGCCACCATCACGGCGGGAACAGTGGGCACAAGGGCGCCTCGACCCGCCCTGATGTTCCGGTAGGCCTGCGGGACGGCAAGCACGAGCTGAGCGGTCATTTGCGGCGAAAAGTACGAACCCGGGAGGATCGTCTCCAACCCCTTGATGGCGGCGATTGTCACGAAGGACTCGCCAGCGAACCTGATCACCTTGCGCGTCCGCTGGAAACTGATGCGAGGCCTGACCTGCATATTTCCCGCGGCCGCGTTCGCCAGAATGTCCAACCCGGACGTGTTTGGGCGCAGAGCGAGTGCCCCGTTGTTGTTTCTGATGAGCATAATAATTTAAGACGACATTTTCTTCTGTCCGAAAGACTTGGCGTACTTGGCGCGGACCCACACGGCATCCTGCTTATAAATGCGGGAAGCGCGGGGGAGGGTCCGTTTGGTCAATGTGCTGATAGCCTGGAGACGGCGAAACACGGACAGGGGCGCCTGCTTGCCCTTGGTTATCGCCTTGCTGAGCGCCTTGTGACGGTTCGTCTTGGTCTCGACTGGGTGGTACCCGTAAGAAGTCAACATGCCCTTCTTGAGCGGACCAGGTACGCGAGTAAACCCCGGCTTGCGGCGGTAAGAGTACGCCGTCGCCTCGACGCGGCTGCCCGAATGGGTGAGATGCTTCATTTACTAGTCTTGAAGATTTTTGTCCCGCGATGAAGATACCGAGTCGGTCTGCGCCAAAGTCGAACATGTCTATAGATTCCCCGCGAATAAAGTACGTTGGATACTTGTACGTGTGCCTGAGACGCATGACGCCCGAGAACATGTGACCCATGCGTGAATTTGAAACATTCGTCTCGAATCTCAGAGCCAGAACCTCGTCTGGGTGACGCGTCACAAAGGGGAGACCGGGGAGGCTTTCCTGGACAGCCCCGTCTATGTAGCGCCACTCGTCAATCTTGACTGGTGAAAAGAGGAACGGAACCGCGATGGACGCGCAGACTGCGTCGACGACGGAAACCCCTGGGTGCGTCTCGTGTGAAAAGTACGTCGTCTCACTGCGCTCCACGCAAAACGCAGACACGTGAAGGTCGACGGGTCGCCGATTCCTGAGTTCCCCAAATGTCATGTCATGAACTTTAAACTTTTTGAATAGGATTTCAGAAACAAACTTTTTGATTCGACCAACAGCCACAAGTCCAAAATTATTAAAAAAGTTTTTTAAATTTGGTTTCATGATTTGACCAAGTGGAACTTTGAGAGAAAAGTCGAGCATTTCTGGAATTTTGCCATCAAAGACAACCCAGAGAAACGCGAGAAGGGCTCCTGCACTCGCACCCGACACACCCTTGACGTGTGTGAGGTCGATCATGGACATGCGGCCCATATATGCGAAGAACGCCATTGACCCAGAGCCAATGACGAGATATTTTGGGGCGACCATCCCTCTAATAGTAAGCAGGGAAGGTGATTCTTAAATACGAAAACATAAACAGGAAGATGAGACCCTTGATGATGACGGCGATGGATGCACCGACGGGGAGGGGGATGGCGCTGAGGATGGCTGTGAGCACGCCCGGCACGACAATATCGGCGGTCGTGATGCTCAAGCTGAGGATAAACTTGATGATGATCCACGACATGAGGGGGACGAGGAGAGGTGCGTACGGGCGGGTCTGCTCGAGGGAAAGGGTGATCAGGAGAAGGGTGGCGGGGACGGCAACCTTGGGTGCGGCAATATCAATCATTTAGTATAGTTGAATATAATTCTCAAGCCAACACTGGAATGACTGAGGGTCAAACTCCTCCTTCATGTTGAGACGACGCCAAAGGGCAACAAAGGGTAGCTTGAGGTCGACGTTGCTCCACCACATTTCAGTCGAGTGAATGAGGATGCAGTACTCGGCAACACCGTAACGCTTGCGGATATATGCGTGATTATCATAGACGAATTCCTGTATCATGAGGATGTCCTCGTAAATTTCGTCACTGTACATAGCCTCCCAATCCTCTGGATGGAGGGGCTCTTGGCTCTCTTCACGATCAGGGTCCGAGTCGTAATCCTCGGTGCCTGGGCGCCTGAACAGAGCGTCTCGCGAGTACTCGTCACCGAGACCCATTAATATTTATGCATTGGACTTCTTTAGGCCGGTAACTGACACGGATGAAACCTCCTTTGTGGGCTGAGCCGCCTCGATGGCCTGTACGGCACCATCGACCCGAGCCGCGTCACCCTGAAAATAGTTCAAAAGACCCGTGCGAATCACCTGCTTTGTAATCCCACCCTTTGACTTTTTCTTCTTGAGGTTCACCTTGATTGTATCCTTCACCTTGACGGTGTCAATGTCGTTCGTTGCCATGTGCATAGTTACAAACTTTTTCAATTCTTTTTCACGTTTATTGAGAACGGCAAGGTCGGAGCGTGCTGCAGAGAGCTGAGTCTTGAGCCCAATCCATTCGTTCATGGCCTGAGCAAAGTCCATTTGTTATTGGATGTGGTTTATTTACTGATACTCGGACGCAATCTCGAACCGGGGGCGCATGGTGTCGGGAGGGATGGTGCTGAGGTTGAAGATGGACACGGGCTGGCGGGGGTTGATGGGCTCCGAGCGAATGTCGCGGTTGGCGTTACGCAGGACACCGCCCAGGGTCTCTGGGTAGCCAATCTGGCTGCGGGGGTCCAGGTAGTTCTGGCCCTGGAGAATCTTGTCCGGGGAGAAGGCACCAAAGTCCTCGTTGACCGTCACCTCGCGGGGAATCAGACCCGCTGCGGAGACGTCGTACGAGCCGCTGGCGCCCGCGGGGACCGGGGCGCCTGGGCGGCCGTCCAGCGATTCACCCTGGACACCAACGGTCGATCCGGCAAAGTAGCTCATCTTGGGCATGAACAGGACTGCCGCGAGGATCAGGAGCAGGACAATGGCCACGATGGTCCGGCGATTCATCATTTAATAATAGAACCCGATAATTTTTTCAGTCGATATAATCGGTTGGGTCATCCTCAGCCTGCGGCTCCTCAACCTCGTCCTCGAACATGTACTGGGAGGGAAAGGCGGGAGCCTTGGGGGGAGAGCGGACGCGCGCCTGGACAATCCGCCACACGGTACCGAAAGACTTTTTGAGAAACCACAGACCGGCGAGCTCCACGAGCAGGTCGCACTGAGCACCCTCGCCGACGCTGGAGAGCTCGACGGGATTCTTCTGAGAATCAAACGCCCTGGTGACAATCTCACCCTTGATCTTGGCCAGGCTCGCCCCCAAAGTGCCATCCGTCAGACTCTCCTGAAACGCACCCTGGATGGTCGAGTCGGCGAGGTCGGCACCAAACCACACGAGCTTGTCAGCCTTGGCCTTGGTGACAATCTCCTCATCAAGTGCTGAGATTTTAGACGCGAGGGACTCTGGGACAATCACGGTGACGTTCGGTCCAGCCAGACCCTCCTGAACCTTGACGCCGTTCAGCTGAAGAGTCTGACCTGTAATCTTGAGAAAACGACGACCATCGGGAAGCTTCACGGGAGTTGCGAATTCCATTATAGTACTGACACTCAAGTTTTAAAGTAAAATTCTCCGCGGCTACTAGGGATGCCTTGCGACACGAACTGCACGTGTCTCCCAGGACCCACAGGGACGTTCTGCGGATGGATAGACCGTCAGGATGGGATAGTCCATCCATGTGACCCTTCGTGCTGTAACCCCAAGTGCCAAGTGGCCCCTCCCGCGATGATTGGAGAGTACAAGCAGACGAGGGGTGTTGAACTCCCGCCTGGGTTTGGCTTTGCGCTTCCGACGTCTGAGCGCGCGACTGTTTTCCCGCTCGAGGCGCCATTCGAACCAGTCGGCCTGACGAAAGAGCCTCCTTATCACCGGAGGCTTTTCTGGATGATATTCCTGGTTCTTGTGATGGTTCTCATGGCTCTGCTTCTCGCGGGTTAAAGACGCGAGCCCACTATATTATAGAACATGTCTGCTACTCTCGAGACTATTGCTGCCGATGTCCAGCTGCTACAGAAGGACCTGAAGGGTCTGCGCAAGATGATTCGCAAGGTCCTGGGTGACATTGAGGACCCGACGGGCGAGAAGAAGGCTGCCCGTTCCCAGAACAACGGGTTCAACAAGCCTCAGCAGGTGACTGAGGCTCTGGCCAAGTTTCTGAACATCCCCGTCACCGAGATGATTTCTCGGTCTCAGGTGACCAAGGCGGTGAATGCCTACGTCACCGAGAAGAACCTGAAGGCTGGTCAGAACATTTCGCTGGACGAGCCCATGAAGGCTCTCCTGACTGTTCCCGAGGGAACTCAGGTGACGTTCCTGAACATCCAGAAGTACCTGAACCAGCACTACGTCAAGGTGGAGAAGAAGCCCGCTGCCGCCGCCCCCGCCGCGCCTGCCGCCGAGGAGAAGCCTACGCGCCCCAAGGTGAAGAAGTCTGCAGCTTAAAAATAGCCGTGTAATATAACTCAATGGAGGGTCCACCACGGAGCGTCTTGGACGCTCTGGTGGGAACAAAAGTAAAAAATACTGATTTGTACACTCGTGCATTTACACATAAATCCGCGCTCAAACGTTACGATGGCCTCAAGGACTCGTACGAAACGCTCGAATTTATGGGTGACTCTGTTCTCGGTTTTGTTGTGACAAAGTTTCTATTTGATAAATATGAAAAAGAGCAAGAGGGGTTTCTAACAAAGGTTCGGACCAAGATGGTTCGCGGGACGACACTGGCTGAAATCGCCGGTGAGCTCGGGTTTGACAAATGGATCATCATGGATGAAAAGGGTATGCGAAATGGCTGGAACACAAATCCTAAAATTCTCGAAGACGTCTTTGAGGCGTTTGTAGGCGCGATATATCTCGACCTTGGTATGGTTCATGCCAAGCGTTTCATTTTAGAATCTTTTGAAAAGGTTGAGACGGACCTGATAGACGACAATTACAAGGACCAGCTCATGAGGTGGTGCCAGGCGGAGAAGATAGCCCTTCCTGAATATCGCGTCGACGGACACGTGAATGGAACGTTCATGGTGACTGTCATCGTGGACGGGCATGAATTAGGTTGTGGGTACGCGAGTACGAAAAAACAGGCTGAGCAGAATGCTGCACAACTCTTACTTAAGACTGATTCCCGTTTTAGAAAGAATGGACAGCAAGGTGGCGGAACTCTTGTCGAGAAAATACGCCGACCAGAGAAGCCAAGAATGGCTGAGTCTTCGTGAGAATATGCTCACGGCAAGTGACGTGGCGAGCGCCCTTGGTCACAACCGATATGAGCGACCCGCGGACCTCTTGCGAAAGAAGGTTCTCAAGACTGCCTGGGCCGGAAACGCCGCAACTGCACACGGGACGCTTCTCGAGCCCGTGGCGCGCGACTTGTACGACGCTCGTTACTCGCGAAAATCTCATGAAATAGGACTTGTTCAACATCCCAAGTATCCGTTCCTTGGCGGGTCTGCCGACGGCATCACTGAGGATGGGCGACTCATAGAAATCAAGTGCCCCTTGACGCGCAAGATTGAGGACAAGGTTCCAAAGCACTACATGCCTCAGATTCAGTTGCTTCTTGAAATTCTTGATTTCGAAGAGTGTGACTTTATTCAGTACAGACCCGAGGGGGTGAAGAGCGTCGTACCCTTTGGACCAGTCACGGAGAGCGGGGCGCCCCCTGAGCAAGTTGAGGTTCCCGTTCCTGAGATTTTCATGGTGACTGTCGTCAAGAGGGACTGTGCGTGGTTCGATACACACTTGGCGACGATGCAGAAATTTTGGGCAGGGGTCATCAACGCTCGGGAAAATGGGTTGTGTGAGGTTGAATGGGATGAGACCCGTCAACCAAAATGTGAAGTAGTAGAAGATGGAGAAGACGGCTCCAAGCTCTGCGGGGTGGAAGTGCCCGCACAAGCCCAAGTTTCTCACGTGCAGGAGTTGTACGGGTAATTTTTGTACGAGGTGCATTCAGCTCGAGGTGCATTATTGCCCCGGGCTGGACACACGGTCCAAAATTGAAAAGGAAAATTTATCTAAAAAACTCGTCAAGTGCGTGGCGCCAAAGGTTGTTCAATTCTGACGGCGCATGCGGGCATACACAATCACCGCAAGAATCAGAAGGAGAACAACGACCCACAAGTCCCACATCTTGGCACGAGGCGCAGAGGACCATTCCGGGCGCCCCATGGCAATGTCAGGACGCACCCACGTCACCGACCCGTTGTCGTACTCGTACTTGCGAGCAGGGAAACCACCCCAAGGAGCTGAAGGCTTTCCGGCAACCTCTTTAAGGTACATGGGTCCGGAACGCATGAGGGCCAACGGATTAAAGTCGTCACGAGCAGGGTTGGGGTCGGTGTAGACCGTGTCGCGCTCGTCAATCTCAATCGAGTATGTACCGTCACTGAGCCACTTGGAACCATCCGTGGGAATTCCATACGTGCCCGACGCGACATACGGGTTGATGTTGTTGATTTTCATATCATCATTTATCATCCAGGCCGTGGCCATTCTTAGTACAGGCTTATATTATTTTTGTAAACTTTGTGCTGGACCTTCTCCTTGTGCACAGACCACATCTCGTCAAGGTCTACATTTAGCATTGATGCGAGTTGGAATAGATAACTAAACACGTCACCCATTTCAGTCGTCACGTCCGTCCCCTTGTCCTTCTTGAGTCCCGTCTTGCGATAGGCTCGCTGATACTGCCTGATGGCTGACGCGAGCTCGCCCACCTCCTCCGTGAAGAGGAGCCAGACTGTACTGACCGGCGCCTTGTCCCACCCCTTGTACTTGCACATCTCCATCGTCTCGTCGCGATACTGGTTCATCATCTTATAGTGAAAGGTCATGACCTGTTTAAGCGTGAAATCGAGTGCCTCCAGCGCCAGACACCCAAGACGCCAATCGTGAGAATAACACCCTCGGCCGCCAGCTTGGAATTCTCAATGGTGTTCTTTGAAGCCCCTTTGGCCCTGAGATTGCCAGCCACCACTGTATTGCTAAAGAGACGCACCGCGCGATCGATCGCGAAGAATATGAAAAAACCAATGAGGATATCATCAAGTGGACGCATCTCTTCTATGAGCCAATCTTAAAGTTGTAGGGGAGCTTGTTCCCGTACGTGCTCGTGTTCTGGGGAGGGGCGAGGGGCACGGGGTTGCTGGAAATGTCTCGCAGGTAGACCATGTGCTGAAGCACGCCCGTCATGATGGTGGCGGACGCCTCACGGACCACCGCTGCGTTCATGCGGTCGAGCTGACCCTTGACGTCAGAGTTGGGGTCGGCGGCCATGTTGACGTAGACGCGCTTCATGAGAGCCTGAAGGTCTGCGTCATTCTGGCGGTCTATGGCGTACCCAGTCTTCCCCTTGATGTCATTCTGGATCGTGCGATGAATAGACTCGCGATTAAATTGAGAAAAGAAGGCGTCAGTCAAGGGACTCGGTATATATTTGGTCGCCATCTACTCTCACCTGATAAAAAAATAAGAGGCTCTCAGACTAGATGAGAGTCGTCAAGAGGAATGGCCAAGAGGCTGAGATGCTTTTCGACAAGGTGACTATTCGCATCCGCCAATTGTGCACGGGGCTCAATGTCCAACCCGACCGTGTAGCTCAGAAGGTTTTTTCAAACATGTATGACGGAATCAAGACGAGTGAAATCGACTCTCTGAGTGCAGACGTCGCCATAGACCTCATGTCTGAGAATCCAGAGTACGAGACGCTCGCATCTCGACTCACTGCGAGCAACATGCACAAGACCAGCCCCAAGTGCTTTTCAGACTGTGCATTGGGCCTGCACATCTCCGGGTGCGTGAGTGACGAGTTTATGAAGAATTTGTCACTCGAAATGGATTCATGGATTGACCACGAGCGTGATTACCTCCTTGGATTTTTCGGACTCAAGACGCTTCAGAAGGGCTACCTGTTCACAGGTGAGACGCCGCAGTACATGTTCATGCGTGTCGCTCTCGGTGTTCACGGTCCCGACTCGCAGCGCGTCAAGGAGACGTACGACCTGATGAGTCAAAAGTTTTTCACCCACGCGACGCCGACGCTCTTCAATGCCGGGACGAATCACCCGCAGTTGAGTTCGTGCTTTCTCGTCGCAATGAAGTCTGATTCGGTCGAGGGAATTTTCGAGACGCTCAAGGAGTGTGCACACATATCAAAGTGGTCAGGGGGTATCGGAGTCCATTGCAGCAACATCCGGGCGAACGGCTCAATCATCAAGGGGACGAACGGCAAGTCGGATGGAATCGTTCCGATGCTCCGCGTATTCAACAATACTGCCCGCTATATCAACCAAGGGGGTGGGAAGCGCAAGGGGTCGTTTGCATTTTACCTCGAGCCGTGGCACGCCGACGTCATGGAGTTTCTCGACTTGCGCCTCAACCAGGGTGACGAAGAGGCTCGGTGTCGTGACCTGTTCACGGCGCTCTGGATTCCTAACCTCTTCATGCAAAAGGTGGAGAGGGACGAGGATTGGCACCTCATGTGCCCGAACGAGTGCCCTGGACTCCCGGACGTGTACGGTGAAGAGTTTAACGAGTTGTACAGAATGTACGTGGTACAGGGGCGGTTCAGAAAGTGCGTCAAGGCGCGGACCGTGTGGGACTCCATTCTGAGAAGCCAGATTGAGACGGGCACACCCTATATGGGCTACAAGGATTCAGTCAACGAGAAGAGCAACCAGAAGAACATAGGAACCATCAAGTCGAGCAACTTGTGCGTCGCACCTGAGACGATGATTCTCACGAAGAATGGATACCAAAAAATATCAGATCTTGTCGGGCAAGTAGTGGATGTATGGAACGGTGAAGAGTGGTCCGCCGTCGCCATCTCAAGAACGAGCGACAAGAGTCGTTTGGTCCGTGTCAATTTCAGTGACGGCACTTTCCTCGAGTGTACCGAATATCACAAGTTTCATCTTCAAGTCGGGTATGGAAACAAGACGGAAATCAAGCCAACCACGAATCTTGTTCCAGGTGACCGCCTCATCAAGTGGACTCCCCCAAATCCAGTTGAATTCGAAGATGCAGAAGATTTCAGTTATCCGTATACTCACGGGTTTTTCTGTGGGGACGGCACCTACCACTCGACATACGCAGGTTTCAAAACAATCCCGGGTGTATCACTCTACGGTGAAAAGAAGAAACTCGTAGAGCACTTGGAGGTTCGAACGATGTCTGGTAACGAAGATGCATCTGGTCGTCTGAACGTCCAGCTTCCCTATGATCTCCCCAACAAATTCAAAGTTCCTCTACGGGGTACAGTGAAAACCCGTCTCGACTGGTTCGCCGGACTGTGTGACGCAGACGGTCACACTCAGGGGTGCCCTGGAAATCCTAGTCAGAAGAGCATCTCGGTTGCATCAATTCACATGAATTTCCTTCGGGACATTCAGTTCATGCTTCACACACTCGGCGTTTCTTCAGTCATAGGATTGCATCAAGAGGCGGGTGAGCATGAACTTCCGGATGGAAAGGGTGGTAAGAAGATGTTTGAGACACAGACGTGCTGGCGGCTCGTCGTGTCGGCACTCGGGGTTGAGACCCTGATCAATGCAGGTTTTGTGACGCGTCGCCTTGACCTCAGTGATTTCACCCCAGTCACGCGTGATGTCCGACATTATGTCCGCGTCGTGTCGATCGAAGACAATGGACGCATGGACGCAACCTACTGCTTCAATGAGCCCAAACGCCACATGGGCATCTTCAACGGCGTCATCACCGGAAACTGCCATGAAATTATGGAGGTCAGCACTCCCGACGAGACTGCCGTGTGCAACCTGGCCAGTCTGTGCTTGCCGACGTTTGTGAATGAGGGATCCTTTGACTTGAACAAACTCCGTGACGTCACGCGGGTCATCACGCGAAACCTGAATCGCGTCATCGATCGGAACTATTACCCGACCGAACCGGCGCGCCGGAGCAACATGCGTCACCGTCCTATCGGCATCGGAGTTCAGGGACTGGCTGATGTCTTCATGATGCTCGGATTGTCCTTTGACGAACCCAAGGCGCGCACCCTCAACAGAAGCATCTTTGAGAATATCTACCGTGCCGCCCTCGAAGAGTCGTGTCTGCTCGCCAAGGAGGAGGGACCGTACGAGACGTTCGCCGGGTCCCCTGCGTCCCAGGGACTTTTGCAGTTTGACCTCTGGGGCGTCCAGCCAGATGCGTCATTTGACGCGCTCAAGGAGGACATCAAGACGCACGGTCTCCGTAATTCCCTGCTTGTCGCACCGATGCCGACCGCCTCTACCGCGCAAATCATGGGCAACAACGAGGCGTTCGAGCCGTACACGACCAACCTGTACCTGCGTCGTACGCTCGCTGGGGAGTTTGTGATGATTAATAGGCACCTGGTCAAGGACTTGCAGAAGATTGGCCTGTGGTCAAAGGATGCCAAGGATGCCATCATCGCCGCAAACGGCTCGATTCAACAAATCGAAGGAATACCCTTGAATCTCAAGGCGGTCTATCGAACCGTATGGGAGATTTCACAAAAGTCCGTCATCGACATGAGCGCCGACCGTGGTGCGTTTGTTGACCAGTCGCAGAGTCTCAATATTTTCATGGAGAATCCATCCATGGCGAAACTCAGCTCTATGCACATGCACGGGTGGAAGAAGGGGCTCAAAACGGGCATGTATTATCTACGGACCCGTGCCAAGGCGCAACCCATCAAGTTTACGCTCGACCCGGCGGCTGTCGCGGCGGCGACCCTGGCGTGCTCGCGTGAAAACCCCGAGTCTTGTATGATGTGTTCTGGTTAAACACTAAAAAGTTTAAGACGTCATGGAATCAAAAATATGGAGTCGGCTCCCGATCGACCTGATTCGAAAGATAATTGAAGAGTCGCACCCTTCCATCGATGTTCAATTATCTTTTAAAATTTTACCAAAAAAACTTTCAATTGTTAGAATTTTAAATATATTTTTACTTATTGAAATGAGTGACGGTGTCATGTACAACGTGGCTTCAAAGTCTTTGCACATCTTTAGAGTTCCCGGATTTCACGTCATTCGAAGACCCATCGAGAGGAACTATCACACTGCCGGGCTCACCGTGTTCAACGACACGGAAGATGAACACATGCTGGAAGTGACGGCTCAGTGCGGGTGTTTTCAATCGACGGTTTCCACGCAGTCGTGGTCTACCGATTTGCGGATCCTGACAAGAGGGCATTGAGCTCCCGGATATTCGCAAGGTGCTTGCGCTTGAGGGCGTTCATGGCTGTCGTGTGATTCTTGTAGAACTTCATATATATAGAGACGCGTGCCGCGTTCGTCTTGGCGGCGGCGTACTTGCGGCGTGCATCGTTGATGATGCGCTGGAGCGGTGCGCGATTTGCCGGCACTCCCAGGTTTGGTACGTTTGAGGAGGTGCGAATGTTGAAACGCTTCTGAGGACGATGCTCGATGAGACCCAGTATGTTGTTGTGCGAGTAGTTCATGCCCAGTGCGCGAGGCGAGCCGTTCTCACCGACTGGGGAGAGCTTTGACTGTGCGCGCGTCGCACTCGGACGATAACCACGGGGCATGTGAGGCATTTCGTACTTAAAAGGTATTGACATTTTAATTATAGAATGCCAAAGTGGTCGGAAATAACCATTGATGACGTCACGATTGAGCCCGGGACGGGTCGTGGTCGCCCCCGATTCACCCTCTCTGACGCCCCCTTGAAGTTTCAGCTTCCCAGGGGTGTATGCACGTGGGGTGTCAACCAAGAGTATAAGTCTTTCCAAGTGTCCGTTCCTGACGAGGCTTTCGTATCTTGGTACGAAAGCCTCGAGAAGAAGTTGTGTTCTGACGTTCCGTTCAGTTCGAACCTCAAGGGTGGTCAGATGCGTCTCAAGGTGGACGATACGACTCTTTTTTTCAAGTCTGACGGGACGCTCGTTGTTGACGGGGCGGAACGCATGAGGGGTGCTGACGTGTCGTGTATTATGGAAATCTCCGGTTCATATCATTTCAATGACAAGTACGGTCTGACGTGCCGCGCGACACAGGTGCGCATATGGGCCGAGGGTGAGGTGGCCCTGCCGAGTCCTGGGACGTCTCCAGTTCCTCGGCGCTTGCTCCTAGACGACGACTAACCGCCTACTTCATGAGCTCCTTGGCCTTCTCGTACAGAGGGGAGCCCTTCTCGAGCAGCACGAAATCACCCTTCTTTATCTTGAGCTCCTTCTTCGCCTTGGCCACAGCCACGATCCACGGGTTCTTCTTCTCAGCCACCGACTTGGCCTTGCTGACAATCTCACCCGTCTTGGGGTTCTTCTTGAGGTCCTTCTTGACGAGGCCACCCGTGGTGTGGTGAGCGGTTCCGTTCAGCACCTGAGCGCGGGAACCAATAGTCTGGTCGTGCATTTATATTACACTGAGAAAATCTTGCGTACTGCTCGAGCCGTCACACCCTTCTTGGGAGCGGTGGGGAGCTGCGACCTGAGGCGCTCGTCGTTGAGAACCTCCGCACACACCGCCGACTTGTGCCCCTGCAAGTCCATGATGGACTGTTCGATGCTCGGGAGGTCCGGGCCCGCCTCGGCGTAGACCAACTTCTTGACGTGCACCTTGTGAAGCTGCCCGTTTCTGTGCGCGCGCGCAATCGCCTGGAGCTCCGTCGCAGGGTTCCATGCGGGTGTCGTGATGTAGACGCGGGTCGCCTCGGCGAGGTTCAGACCCACGCCACCAGCCTTGATCTGTATCAAAAAAACGCACGGGTCGGTCGCAGACTTGAACTTTGATATTCTCTCGGCGCGGTGCTCGGTGTCGACCGACCCGTCGATTCGAAAAACGTGAAATCCCGCGGCTTGGACCCGCTCGTGAATCTCATCCATCTCACCGACAAATTGAGCAAAAATGAGGGTTTTTTCAGCTGGGTGAGATTTGATGGAGTTTACGAGCCAGTCCATCTTGGCCGAGCCGTGCACCCAGGGCTCGGGGTCCAGGCCATCCTTGCGTGCCATGCCGTCAATGTAGAGCTGAGGCCACGCCATCACCTGACGGACGCGCAAGAGGCACTCGATGAGCTCCATCTGATGGTGATTCTCAGAGCCTTGCGCGAAGATGTTGGCGACCGTCGCTTGTGACCGAGTATACACCTCAAAGTACAACTGAGCCTCCTTGGGATTCATGGCGAGCTCGACCGACTCAATCTCACACGGAGGGAGACTGAAGCGCTGACAGTCATCCTTGGTTCTCCGCATGAGATACTTGTCCCGAATGTCATCAGTGTAACACTGGATGTGACTCTTGGGGATGCCCAGGAAGGCGCCGAGCGCAGCGAAATCCTTGATGGAGTTGAAGACGGGCGTTCCAGTGACGACCCAGCGAACCCGAGCGTTCAGAGCCTTGCACGTCACGTGCGTCTTCGCCTTGGGGTTGCGAATCTCGTGCCCTTCGTCCAGAATCACGCGGTCCCACCGAATGTCGAGAAGTGGGCACTTTGGAGACCCCTTGCGTTCAGGAAGGACCGAGTACGGCGCGATCGTCACGCGAGCCTCGAGGTCAATCCGACGCTTGGCGCCGTCAAAGAGGTGGTAGGTCAGACCCGGTGCAAACTTGGCAATCTCAGACGCCCACTGCGTCACGATTGACTTTGGCACAATGACGAGGGTTCGCTCGACTGGATTTTGCAGCATAGTTGCGATGAGTTGGACAGTCTTGCCTAGGCCCATCTCATCGCAGAGGAAACCGCCTGGATAGTCCAGGGAGCGCTCACGCTTGAGAAGCCACTGGACGCCCTCGTGTTGGTGAGCCAGGAGACGCATTTTTTCGTACTCTGCCCTCAGACCCCAAGTCACTCTTGGACACGGAACCTTTTTTTCGCAGGCTCTAATAGCATGGAGGCAGCCAAATTGCCGGCGCTTACGGTACCCGAAGCAAATGACAGAATGGTTGAATTAGTGATGGCGGAATTTAAGAATCCTCCCAAGGGTCCAATCGCGAACAAGCCGAGCATGGGTGCGCTTCTCGCCGCGACGGTCAATGACCACAAGGAACGGTACAAGAAGATGATGCTTGAACGTAAATTTAATTTGATTGAAAGAGAACTTTTGGACGCCTTTGGACTGAGTCAAACTGAGCAGCTGAAAAAGGCTGTTGAGAAGGTGGCCAGGGCAGCAGCAATGGCCGCCCTGAGGAGCGTGGGGTCAGGGATGGGGCGACTCCGTGAAATCGCCGGTGTTGTGGCTGCAGCCGCGAAAAGCATTGATATCAAGGGGCTGTTACCCAAGCGTGTTGCCGTCATAGACTCGCGTTATGGAACGGTCGTCGAACCTTCAACGAAGGGAATGAATGATGGTCACCAGTACCTCGTGACTGGTTTTGAAAAATTTACAAAGGAGGAACTGAAACAGCACCTTGGGAATGGCCGCCACCTTGAGAATCGCTACGCGCGCGTGAAGAACCTTTTGAGCCTGACCCCGGCACAGGTGGCCAATCGCACTATCATCAATCGGTATAAAAATTTCACGTATGAGAGCCTAAAGGGACTCGAGCTATCTCCAGAGGATATGGGAAAGCTCAAGGTGATTCTAGCACGATTGACAAATACGCGCCTCGCACAGGGTCGGTACAATGGAAATTTGAAATTTCCTGAGATCCCCTCTTTGGGTCCCGGACGTTCAGTGCAGACTCCGAAAAATTCTTCGGTGAATAGTATAATGAACGACGAGGCTGTCAAGGCGGCCCTCGCTGAACTTTACAAGGATAAAACCGCCTCCGCCTCCACCCAGAACCTCATACGGCGCCGTGTAGAGTTGACGGGCACCAAAAACGCGGCCCTTGAGCTCATCACTCGTTTGAAGACTCGCCCGACAATCAATCTCCTCAAGGAACTTTCAAACGTCAAGTTCAATGATCGGACGCCGCTCGAGGAGCTCTTGGTCCTGCGCACGTCTCGGCAGTTTCCCACCTTGAACCGAACTCTCCAGAACAACCTGGATAAGACGCTGCGCACGAAGATGTACGAACAGGCGAATCGCATCTCTCGTGAGAATATCGATTATCAGCGTCTTCAGCGCATAGCCACGGCCGTGCGCAATACCCGTAACAACCTCCCGGGTTCTTCAACTTTCAAGAACAGTCTCAAGCGGTACATCAACCGCCTCGGAAACCGTGTGGATAAGATACGGTCTAACGAGAACACCATCATGCGGTTAGCCTCTGCTTCTCGCGGTCTGACGGGAATCAACTTGTCTCTCCGAAACGCTCAGGCTCGCATCGTGCGTCTGCGCCGTCGTGAGAACAACAATCGTCGTTCTCGCGGCCTCCCCCCTCAGCAGCAGCTCCTGCGCAACGAGCGGATTCGGTACGAGCCAGAGCCTCAGCGCCTCCGTGGCTACGGCAACATTCCGCCCGTGTTCGCCCCTCCCCCGAACATGCGCCAGCCGGGCATCATCCCCATGCCTCCCCCGCCCGCGCCTCCCCGTGCGCTCCCGGTGAACAATTACCGCCAGACCCCTGCCCCTGCCCCTCAGCCTCTCGAGACGTACCTCCCCCCTATGGAGCAGGCTGCCGTGGAGAATGTCGGTGGCGTCAACAAGGCTATCAACCTCGTGGAGAATGCGGGCGGTCCCTCCAACATCGTCAAGACGGCCAACATCCTCAAGACTGTGGGCAACAACCCGAATGCAGCGATTGCGGCTGGTGCCAACGCCAAGAACGTGCGGATCGTCCTGCAGCTGGGCGGCGCCAATAACGCGCTCAAGGTGGCGAGCGCCGTCCCCAAGCTCAAGAAGCGCCGCAAGTCCAAGAAGCCGGAGCCCAAGCCCAAGCCTCCTCGCGTCAAGGAGATTAAGAAGCTCATCAAGTATCTGGGTTCCAAGAAGAACTTGGTGCGTCGCTTGCCCAACGAGGAGGACCGGGAGAAGAAGCTGACAAAGGACCAGGTTGTCAGCAAGATTACCCGCCACCTGCTCCGGAAAAATTAGGTTTTGTGACTTGGAGAAGGGTCGGACCGAGTGACCAGTCATGTAAAAATGGTAAACCTCGACACGTTCAAGTACATTCAGACGCTCGCTGAAATCAAAAGTCGCTTCCCAACTTCATCATGGGTCCGCGTCACGACAATTACAATGATTTCAAAATTTGGTCAGGATATTGACCTTGCGACGTTTCGGGAAAAATTCAAGCCCGTGAGCGTACGTCCCAAGGGTTCAACCGGCAAGGGCTTTGAGTGGTCTATGAAAAAGACTACATTTTACAACCAAGTGACCATCGGGTACAGAGACCCGTACTCGAATAAAAGCATAAAGATTTTTCCCAACGGGTCTGTCCAGGTGGCGGGGTGCGCCGACCTCATAGACTGTCGCCGCATCCTCCGTCAGGTGTGCTTTCTCGTGAACAGGGCGCTCGGGTCGGAGATTTCTCCCAAGAACCTCATTGAGACTCTCTCAGTCAAGATGATCAACACAAACTTTTCATTGAATTCTTCAGTCAACTTGAACAAGGTGATTCAAGAATTTAGCAAGGATCAGATGTTCCGTGTATCCTTCGACCCGGACAGGTACAGCGCCGTCAAGGTGAAGTTTGAGCCGTCTCCAGGTATGAAGTCCGTGACGGCCAGCATCTTCAGCACGGGCAAGATTATCGTCACGGGCGCCCAGAAGCTCGAAGAGATTGCACTGGCGTACAAGGTGCTCAACGAGCATCTCGGACCCCCTGTCCGTCTCACGCCTTCTGAAAAGAAGGATACTTTTGGAACGATACTCGGGTATTCGTTTGACGAGTGGACGCCTATGCTCCAGGCCAAGGGTGTCCAGACTTTTCTCTAAACCTAAAGTAAATGTCTACACGTCTGGGCATGGGCGATGGCCGCTGCCTGACATCCTTTGATTCGTCCAAGCTGACGAATGATTTCATTATGATGAAGAACGGCATCGCCTACGAGGACAACTACAAGTACCGCATGTACCTGCAGACGTACGGCGTCGAGGGTCTGCAGCTGCCCAACAAGAACGCAGCGTGCGGGGCTCCCATACCTTTTGGCAAGGACTCTTAAGGTTTTGAAACGTGTAAAATAATATGAAGGTTGTCATCGATGGCAACATTGGCTCGGGCAAGACGACCCAGCTGGGCCTTCTCGAGGCCAAGGGGTTTTCCGTCTTTCGTGAACCGATTGACGAATGGCCCCTCGCAGAGTTTTATCAAGACCCCGAGAGTGGAATATTCCCTCTCCACATGGCGATTCTCAGGACGCTCCAGCCCAAAGGGACGGGTCTGTATGAGCGGAGCCTCTTGAGCTCGAGGTGGGTGTTTTGGGAGTGGGCGCTGGCAAGGGGACTAGCGTCACATCACGCAACGTATGATTATTTTTATGAAAAGCACGCGTGGCAACCCGACTTGTATATATTCTTGTCCAAAACTCCAGAAGAGTGTCATCGTTCGATCCAGGTGCGAGGGCAGACGGGCGACACGCACGTGACGCTCCAATATCTTCAAGAGCTTGACGAGTTGTACAAGAAGCTTGTGCTCAAGGTGCCGTGCAAGGTGTACGTCATCAACGCCCTTGCGCCCCCTGTGGAAATTCACGACAAAATATTAAGTATTCTACGTAATAATGAATACTCAGAGGTGCTCGTCGGTGACGACAAGTGGGACCAAGTGCAAAAATCTGGCAAGCGGAGAGGAGGGAAAGTGCTCTGCACACCTTTCAAAGACGTGTGTCGTGTGTCTTGATGACATTTCCAGGGGTGTTCAGCGCCGCCTCTCATGCAAGCACGTGTTTCATACCAAGTGCATATTCACCTGGTTTGAAACTTCAGACGAGTGCCCAACGTGCCGGGCCGAACAGGACGCCGACCCAATCGTCGTCTTTAAAAAGCACGTCGAGGAAAACATCCGTGAAAAGTACCGTGACGCCATCAGGAGTCTCGAGGCGGACCTCGCCCGTGTCCAACGCGCCACACGGCGACCGAACTAAAACGTAGTCGAGTGGTATGGAGGGGAGGTGTGCAGGGCTGACACTCTCTGGACACAAATGTAAAAATAAAATTAAAGATGGTTCGGACAAGTGTCACATGCATGGGGCGGACAACCAGTGTGCAGTGTGCTTCACAGGGTTGATTAGAAACACTCGCAAGTTGCCGTGTGGTCACGAGTTTCATCAGCGGTGCATAGACCGGTGGAAGAGGTCGTGTCGGGCCGACCCCACGTGTCCAATGTGTCGCGTCCCCTTTGACCTTCCTACATATAGGGTCACTGTCACCATTCAGAGAGTTGCGGACGATGTATATGAATCTTCTGAAATTTTGACATCAAATGTTCAGGGGATGCAGGCGGAGTTTGGACTCGACATGCGAGTCTTGGATCTTCACGCAGATTCAGCAATGAATATACTTTTTGATATTGAAGAACACGAAGACCTTCGAGAGGTCCTACGCGCTCTTGGCGTTGGCGGTTCCGTTGGTGTTTCTCCCAGTGCGGACAGCCCCACGACGCACGGCATACGCTGAACAGAATTTCGTATAATGGAATCCAGGTTTCCATTTGCGATCTGACCGCCGAGGGTCGACTATCGTCTTTCCAGAGGCGTCAATCATGAGGGGGCCAGAGGCGTGACCCTGTTTGTGAGACCACAAATTCACGGGGAAGCGGATAATCCGGCCAGGCGCGATGGGTGTGCCGCGTGTGCGCAGAGTGACCCTCTTGACATTTGCATTGTTTGTTGCAATTTTGCCATCTGCATTTGATTTAGGAATCAATGAACGCCGAGCCGCCGCAAGAACAATGGCAGGCCTGACGTGAAAGAGCCTCGCCACCTTTTCAACAGTATCGCCAACGACTGTACGGTACCTCACGCTGCCCATTTGCACATACCAGTGGAAATCGCCAGTGCTATTACCAAAATCATTCGTTGGGGCTACGAAACACATCACCTTGTAAAATCCAGGAGGTGCGCGAGCATTTGGATTTTTCATTTTTCGAACAGTTCCTGGATTGTCTGAAAGAACGCGCTTCACGATGCCGTCACACGTCGTGAACGTGAGACCGTTTGCACCCATACCGCTCCTGTTTCCAGGGACGCTCTTTGCTACACGATTTGCACTAAAACTTCCAAATGCATAGTCGTAGCAGTTGTCGTGTATGACGCCAGAAGAGCCCCATGGTTCCCATGAAAACTCGCGCTCAGACCCCGACTTGGGCATGGCGTACTTGTGAGTCGAGTCCATCTTATTATATGGAGTTATTATAAAATGCTCACCCTTCTGACGGCCCAGAACACTCAGGAGCGCATCACAGCGCTCATCACCTTTGCCATCTTCGTGTTCATCTGGACGTTCCTGCTCCGCTTCCTGTGGAACACGGCGCTCGTCCAGTACATCCCGGCCCTCCGCCCGGTCGACTCGCTGTGGCACACCTTCCTGCTGGCTTTCGGCATTGCCGCATTCCGGCTTTAGAAGTTGTTCATGAGACCATCGGCGATGACGCCAAATCCTAGGCCAAGACCAAAGATCATGCCCAGAATCATGAGCGCGTAGGGAAAGACGAGACTCTCGCCATTCTTGCGCGCCTTTTCACGCTGGATCAAACCCGCAAAGAAAAACACCGCTCCCAGAAGAAGGAAAATCATCTGGGCGCCGATGAGACCCACACCAAGGCCGAATCCAGTCTTGATGAGGTTCTTCATATGTACTATTCGTTTCTAAAAAAATTAAAGCACCGTCCTGCCAGAGGCGAGCTGGTTCATCGCCTTGTTACGCGCGGCGTTCCACCGGTTCTGATACGGCTTGGAGTTGTTCATGTTGAGGAGACTGACGACCAAGCGATTGAACGCGTTCGACCTGAGCACCCGAGGGCTGATGCGCACCCTGGGAGGGGAAGGGATGCGCTTAGGGCTCGGCATGCGGCGCGCAGTTGAGTTATTGGCGCGTTGGCGCTTCGGGTGCGCAGATGAGTTATTGGCGAGCTGGCGCTTCGACCCCTTGCGTGCACTTATCGCACGCGCCTTGGTCTTGGGCGACAGCTTGAGGAATGAGCGAGGGCTCATGGTGAGGAAGTTGCGCGTCTTGGGAGGGGACGCCGAGAGCGCGCGCGTCTTGGGGGGTGAGGGGACACGAGCCTTGGGAGCCGGCGCGGAGAGGGCGCCGCGCACCTTGGGAGGGGACGGTGAGAGCTTCACCTTGGCCTCACCGAGCATCTGCCGGAGAGTCGGGAGGCCGGAGACGTCTGCACGGTACCGGAGACGCCCCTCGCTCGTGTACACTCCTGAAAATTCACGATATTTCTCGGGTATGCACTTGTTGAGAAACGCAAGTGTCTTGGGAAACGCAAGCGGTTTGGGAAACTTGGAAGCCTTGACGACAAACTTGCGCATCTCGTTCAGAAAGAGGTACGCGTCGTAGATGGACTCTGTGTCGGGTCCTATGCCGTACTGTGCAGCAGTGCCATTCTCGAGAGCCGTGTTTACTGCAGGATTCGTCCCCCTCTTTTTGATACGAGACCAACCAAAGTCGGCGATGAGAGGCTCGTTGTTGTTCATCAAAATATTGTCCAAATGCAAATCGTTGTGACGGAATTCCGGAAACTCTTTCATAATGTTGTAAAGTGTACGGAGGACGCGAGTCACAATGCCCATGAGTTGCGCGTCCGTCGTCTTCTCTGCGTTCTTTGCCAGCCACTCCCTCAGAGTCCCGCCATTTGCCCGACGCATAAAGATGACAGCCTGCTGACTCCTGTCTAGGCGATTGCGACTCCCGAGGATGACGTTGAGGTCGCTCGATGGAACAAAGTCTTTGCATTGCACAATCTTGACGACGGTCAAGATGCCTGCCGACACGCGCTGAACAGCCGAGTGAATGTCGTACTCAACCTGAGCTGGCTGCTTCTCCTTGCGGATTTCCGCAGAAAGGTCAAAAGGTGCCACCTTGATGGCCAACTCGTTATAGACGTAGGTTGGGCGGCGATTCCCGGCGTAGATGACGCCCTGACGCCCTGAACCAATCTTCTTGAAATTCGAGAGGTGCTTGAGGACCGCACAGTCAAGAGGGTGATTCGGTCCAGGTACATACTTGGGAACCGTCAAACGGGGGGTGGACAAAAAACGCACTGCATTATTTTTAGTCATTACTGAATTCGGGACACTCCGGACAACCTTGCGACCCGAGGGGCTTCTGTGGTATACACTCTTCCCTCGGGGCCCAACGCTAAGTTGGAAGCGCTTGGTGCGCATCCAATTCTCCATCTTAGTTTAGTTAAACATTTTTTTCTAAATTACACACGCATGCATAGTCACTCGTCCTCCTCGGACTCTTCGGTGTGGACGCTCTGCTCGTCATCCTCGACCAGTGCACGGCTCGGGAGCTTGTTGGCCGCGGCAAACTTCACCTGGTGAACACGAAAGGTGGCGCCAAAACCCGCAGGAGTGCGCCAAATCTGGCTGAGCTCCACAAGAGTCGTGACGTTCTGACCCTTCTCCAGCGAGTCCAGGGGAACGTCAGTGCCCGTGCTGTCGTACGACTCGGTCTTGATGGCGCCAGTGTTGAGGTCCGTGATAACCTTGAGGTTCAGGAGGGGTGCGTAGCCCTCCTTGTTTGCCGGCTTGAAGGGGCTCTTGTACATCTCAGTGAGGGTCTCGCGGCTCATCTTCTTGCCCATCAGCTCCTCGCAGTGATCAAAGACAAAGTCCAGGACAGCCTTGTTAATCTCATCGAGCTTGGCTGCAGCCTGCGGGTTGTCGACGCTCAGGGGGAGGCTCGTGCTCGTCACCTTGCCGTCGTCACCAGCAAAGGTGCTCAGACCGAAAGGGGCGCGCAGGCTCGGGAGCTTCAGCATCAGCTTGCCTCCCGCACGGTGGTTCAGGTACACAGCCTTGCCACCCTTGGCATTCTTGCGAACGTCAGAAAACTTGATGTCAGAAAGCTGAAGGTCAGTGAGCTTGACAATGTTGAGCGCCATGTGTGCTTCTCTACTGTACTAGGGAACGGACCCTTTATGCCTCTTGGGCACGGGACTTTTTTTCCGTGCGTCTTGTAAGATGAGCGAGGCGGTCTTAGAGGCGAAACTTCGGACGTCCATCAAGATTCTTGTGGCTGCTTTGAGGAGTGGGGAGAATATCAACAGTAAGAGAAACGTCTTCATCACCGCCGGTAAGGCGTATGTCCAGGCGGTCAAGGCGGCGGCGGCGGCCAATGTCAGGGCGGTCAATGCGGCGGCGACTCCGGCGACTCCGGCGACTCCGGCTCCCGTGGCGTCCACCAATGTCAAGGCTCCCGTGACGGCGAACACAAAGACATTGATCAATAAATTACGCGGGCTGATTACACAGGTGCGGCGCCTGAAACTGATGTCGGGGAAGGAGGTCAGTGTAAAAATAATTTCTTCTCTTAAATCTTTTTTTTTAGATCTACCGGGGCGGGCGACAAGCGCTGCACGGCGTCTCAAGCCTAAGAGCGTCGTAGAGACTAGCACTCCGGCGACCAGCAACAGTATAACAACTTTGATTGGTAACCGGTGGGGTGAAAAGACTGACTTGGTTAAAAAATATATCGCAGAGTCGTATCTCCTCAAGCCTGGGAAATCAACCAGGAAAAACCAAGCATCCAACCGAGCCATCGGTAACAAGAATAAAGACCCTCAACTCGGTGAATTTTGGGGGATGGTTGACGCTAAGATGAAGGAAAAGGCTCGTGTGGGTATAATGGGAGTGAACAAATTTAATAATATCGCGCCTACTGGAATCAATAGTTATATTAATAAGAGACCCGCCAACAAAAAGGCTGCGAACCGCAAGGCTCTCGCCGGGAGGTTTGGCCTCCGTACCGTTGACCCCAATCTGATAAGATTCTTTGCAGCCGTGAACGCGAAGACGGCTGCGACTGCGGCTGCAAACAAGGCGGCAGCGAAGAGGGCTGCGAACAAGGTGGCGGCGGAGCAGGCGGCGAAGGCAGCAGCGAACAAGGTAGCACGAGAGGCGAAGGCAGAGGCGAACAAGGTAGCACGAGAGGCGGCAGCGAAGGCAGCACGAGAGGCGAAGGCGGTACGAGAGGCGGAGAAGCAACTTCAGGCGAAGGCGGTGGAGGAAGCGAAGAAGCTTGCACGTTCAACCGCCCTGGTTGCACAGGCAGCCCAGCCATAAATAATCCCCTCTAAATAATAAACATGGCCTCGATGGGATTTGAACCCAAGCTCGATTGTGGCTGCGGTTGCGGCGGTGCCAAGAAGAGCGACACCGTCAAGTTCAAGTACGCGACGTACTCTGCTCTCGTCTTTTTCCTCGTGGCA
>Ga0181348_1000027_pt1 | contig 41476 bp, 69 predicted proteins | sample Su13VDMM110DN_FD_130092 | JGI IMG/M metagenome (GOLD analysis project Ga0181348, IMG submission 130092) | Freshwater viral communities from Lake Michigan, USA - Su13.VD.MM110.D.N | ecosystem: Environmental > Aquatic > Freshwater > Lake | place: USA: Michigan | collected 2013-07-16
AAGTATTGACATTAATCTAAAAATGTGCGATAATGCATATTAATTATTTATCATTATGGATGTGATCTTGACAAATCAAAATATCAAACGAATTGGATTTGCATGTAAGTGGTCGGAAATCAACAAGAAGGGTGAGATTTCCTCAGTCGAAGGGTTGAATACCGGTGGCACTACTTTGACTTTTCTTAATAGAGTAAAACGGGAAATCGCAGAACAAAAGATGTGGGATGTGATGGAAAAGAATATCACTAATACTCTCAATCTAGTCAGAAAAGTTGGTACATTGCAACCTGAACTTAGAATGGTTCGGTTGACTAGTGATATGATGACTGGTTATACTCATCCGGATTGGGTATATTTTTACAAGAAAGCTGATGTTATAAATCGCATGGAACAGCTTTTTGCACCAATCGGTGATACCGCACGTGCCAATGATGTAAGATTGTCTTTTCATCCAGGTCAATTTACTGTATTAGCAAGTATCAGTGAGCAGGTAATAAATAACAGTATTAGGGAGTTTGAATATCATGCTGATATGGCCCGGTACATGGGGTACGGTAAACAGTTTCAAGATTTTAAAATCAACGTACATATCAGCGGTAAACGCGGTCCCCAAGGTATCAAAGATGTTTTTGGAAAACTGTCTCTTGAAGCAAGAAACACACTTACAATCGAAAATGATGAAATCAGTTGGGGTATCGATAGTAGTTTAGAGTTAGCCGATACTTGCGCTTTAGTATTAGATATTCATCATCATAACATACACACAGGAGAATACATTGAAGCAACTGATGACCGTATTAAAAGGATTATTGATAGTTGGCGTGGTGTTAGGCCTGTTATACATTATTCCTGTAGCCGTGAAGAATTTCTCTCAGAGCATTCCCGAGTCACACTCCCCGATCTACGGACCTTATTAGAGTCAGGTCTAAATAAGCAACAATTGCGGGGACATAGCAAATACTATTGGAATGATGCGCTTAATAAATGGGCATTGACTTTCCTCGATCAATTTGATATTATGGGCGAATGTAAGGCCAAGAATTTGGGTACCTTTGCGCTGCATTCGTATGCTAAGGAATTGAAGATTATTTAATTCCTATTTGCTTGACATTCTATCGGTAACCCTATAGAATGATGTATGGCACCTATTTAAGGAAATAATCATGTTTGACAAATTAAAAAAACTATTCACTAAGAAAGTCACAGAAGAAAAGCCAAAGAAAGTCCCCAAGCCAAAGAAAGAGCCTGAACTATCTCCCAAAGAGATAGCTGACAAAGCTAACGAACCTTTTATTCATGTAGTTAAGATGGATATTGATCCTAGAGATGTAAACAATGGATCGTTTGAACTTGATTGGAATGCTAAATTCGTAGTGAATCTGATCAAGTCTGGTTATAAGATTAGGGATGATGATACTGAGCAACAGATAGTAGAACGGTGGTTTCAAACTGTATGTAGGAATATTGCATTAGAACTATATGAACAGACACAAGCAGATCCCACTAACCGAGACCTACGACCTATCAGCACCCGCGATTTAGGTAATGGTCGTACTGAGGTAAGCTAAAAATGACAGCACTAACATATCTAAAATGTTCACTGCCTTTCTGTTTCAATACAGTGGGACAGCATTCTAAAGTTAAAAATGTCAACAAACAAGTTTGCTCGGCTCACAGAACATCACGCAAGGACGTAGTTGATAAATGGAAGATGAACTCCGGTTGTGCGAACAAAGATAGTCATTATGAATTTCCTTGTGTTTGTACAACAATACAAGATCCTTCTCAATTGGACATCAACCACATTGACGGTGTCAATGATAACCGAGATCCAGTTAATATAGAAGTATTGTGTGCTATGTGTCACCGTATGGTTACACTACGTGAAAAGCATCATCTTACTATCAAAAAAAGTCGAAGAGCAAAATTAGCTGATACTGGTTTATTTAAATTTTAAGGTAAGCTAAGTTATTGATTTACATAGAGTTTTTATTTAGTTGACATTAAATGGGTATTCCTGTATAATAGCTTTATACACTGACAACACGGAGACTCATATGACTCAAATCGTAGAAGTTGCTCTGAATCTTTGCAAATATGACAAGAACCGTAAGGTTCTGCTGTTGTCATCAAAATATGTTGGTATGCCCCAACAACTTTTTGTTCGGAGTCATCACACCGGTAAGGAAGTTCGGTTTGTGGTAGTGAGTCAGTATGATGTGCTTTTTGATCAGGACCAATGGGACGGTGAGCAGCAAGTCTATCGCCCGGTTGGTACTGTACCCGGTGTCGATCATATGGTTATTCATCACGGTTGACAGTAAATGGGTTTGGGTATATAATATACACATACACTAACGAAACGGAGCAAGATTATGAAAATCGTCATCCAAACACAAGTGCAGGAAAACTACGGTGCTCATGATTGGGACGGAGTTGGTGAGTGCCCGCAGTACTGGAAAGCCAAGGGTGGCGATACCTATGTTGTTCCTGATCTTACGGTTGATCAAGTCCTCAAAATTAAGGATAAGGGTATTCCTACGTTGACTGCCCTGATCGAAACCCGCAATGAGGGTTTTGAGGAGTATGTCGTTGATTGGTCTATTTTGGACGATGATGCTGAGGTGTCCGAGCCGTGGGAAACCCCGTTCAATCTGTTTTGGGAAGATGGTAAGTGGGTTGCACGCCGTACCGTAGCGAATGGCGAATATAGTTATATGAATCCTAGAGTTGCTAGTAAAACCGAGCAGTATGATATGCTTATGGCTAGTGAACGTGAAAATTACAAGGTTGTATACACTATGACCAATGGTGATGTTGTGCTCAATGCTACAGTAAATGAATATCTTGCCAAAGCCCTATAATATGCAAACCGCTTGGAGTCATTTACTCAACGCAAGTCGTATAGATCAGATTATTGTACATGTAAAAGCCAACCCAAAAGAATGGGCTGCGGCGGATGCGGCGTGGGATGCGGCGCGGGATGCGGCGTGGGATGCGGCGTGGGATGCGGCGTATGATGCGGCGTATGATGCGGAGTCAGATGCGGCGCGGGTTGCGGCGTGGGATGCGGCCTTAGCGTTAGTTGCATGGGATCATTCAGGTTCTTTACTTGATCTTCCATCTGATCAGGTATTGATGTTGTCCAAATTGGGGCAACCCGCAGCTATTTTGATGTATCACGCAGTTTTAGCTATGTCAGATAAAGGTTGACAATAAATGGGTATTCCTGTATAATACTATTATACACTGACAGAACGGAAACGCAAATGGCTAAGCAAATCATATCTTTTAGTATTCCTCGCTCTAAAACTAGGGCGCACCGTGTTCTTTTTGCTGAGAATACCCCCTTCAAACCTAAGGTCGTTGAGTTGAAAAACAAATACCAACGTCAACCTAAACATCGTAAAAACGAGTATTAATCTATGAAACAGGTTTTCTGTAAAGATTGCAAACACTCATTCTATGAATCCTTTTTTGATTTCGTGGTTAATTTACGATATGGAATGAAGTGTAAGCTAACCTATCATGGTGAAACTGTTGACCTAGTTACCGGTAAAGTGGACAAAGGTGTATATCAATCCTGTAGACAAACTAGGGCCTCAAGCGAATGGTGTGATATAAATGGTAAAAGTTGGGTACCCAAAAATTCTAAAAATGTATTCGAGTATTTGAAGCGTGTTTAAGCGGTTGACATTAAATGGTTATTCCTGTATAATAGCTTTATACAATGACAACACGGAGACAGAAAATGAGTGTATCGATTCAAGACATTAATCTTACTATTCTTTCTAGCGGATTCACCAACGAGCAGTTGACTTCAATCACAGATGCAATTGCATTTGCCCGTGGTCAGCTTGCTAAGCGTAATGTGTTTACCTTGCGGGCCGGTGCTAAGGTGCAATTCACCAGTTCGCGTCAGGGTCGGGTAATTGTCGGTGAAGTGAAAAAGGTCAACCGCAAATTTGTGATCGTGCGTGAAGGTATGATGAATTGGCGTGTTCCGGCCAATATGCTTACTGCGGCATAATGAGATATATCTCAATCCTGCTGGTCGCTCTTTTGTCAGGTTGTGCAGGGAGTGTCCAGCGGCCCGACTACGGTTACATGGTTCCCATATGTCAGGGTTTTTTGGATAGGGGGCAGTTCGATGTTCATGCACAATGTTCCCAAAGTGTTAAGAATATTGAGGGACAAGTTGGACAAAGCGTGATTATGAGCATTATCCATAAATTTCAAATTAAATAAAATTAAAGGAAACAAAATGAAAATCGCAATGACAATTTTGGTAGGTCTTGTGGGTATTGTAGGTCTTAGTTTTTTGCTAAGTTGGCCGGTCTATATGCTGTGGAACGGTTGTTTGGTTGATGCTATTGCCGGAGTCAAGCAAGTGACTTGGTTGCAAGCCTGGGGTATCACCGTACTGTGTGCATTATTGTTTACCACAAAAGTAAGTAACGATTGACATTAAATGGCTTTGGGTATATAATATACACATACACTAACGAAACGGAGAAACAAAATGATGAACCTAGAAAATATCCAAGCAATACATCAAAGGGCTCAGAAAGCAGCACAATCAGTCGCAACTAAATTCTTCAATGAGCGTATGGGTGGAAAGGATAATTATCCCTGCGGCTTTGCATGGGTTACTGTCTCTGAAAAGGGATCAACAAAAATGGGTCGCGCACTAAAGGCGATTGGTTTCCGCAAAGCATATAATGGTGGTCTTGAATTGTGGAACCCTTCTGGTCTTTTGGTGCAGAATGTAGATGTTAAGGAAGCGGGTGCAGAAGCCTATGCCGAAGTCCTACGCAATGAGTTGGGAGTTACAGCCTACGCTGGATCACGTTGGGATTAAAATTATAGGTTGACATTAAATGGCTTTGGGTATATAATATACACTTACACTAGCGAAACGGAGAAACAAAATGGCATACATGAGTCAAGAAAAGAAGGCAAAAATTGCTCCTAAGGTTAAGGCGATCTGCGCTAAGTACGGTGTCAAGGGTTCGCTGTCTATTCGCAATCATCTGGCTCTGTGCTTGACTATCAAGTCCGGTACTATCGATTTTATCGGTAATAGCAATAAGGTCTGCGGTGCTGATTTCTATCAGGTGTCCAGAGGGTTCAAGCCGAATGTTTCAGGCTATGATGATGTTAACCCGTTTCACTTTAAGGATCATTACAACGGCAAGGCCCTTAAGTTTATGACCGAGGTATTTGCTGCTCTGAACGAAGGGAACCATGATCGTTCGGATATTCAATCTGATTATTTTGATGTGGGTTGGTATGTTGATGTAAACATCGGCAAGTGGAATCAGCCGTATGCATTGGTAAAGTAGTCCTTGTAGTTCTTTTGGTAGTTAACTTTTTAATTTAAAGGAAATAAAATGGAATATTTTAAGGTTTATATTAAGTACAACACAGAGCCTGGTTCAGGTGTATTTGAGCATATTTTTCAGGCTAGGGATCCGTTCTCTGCGCGCGGGTTGTGTGAGGCTCAGTATGGTCGGGATAGGATGCAATTTGACCCGGTGCCGCTGCCCTATAACGAAAAGGTTTCCCAAGGACTTATCTAACCAAATAATGGGTAACCAAGTAGTTGACATTATTGGCTACTTATGTTATCATTATACTATGCTGAAAAAAGCATATTTTATTAATCACTAAATGAGGTAACTTATGAAGCAAACTTTTAAAGTAGCAGGTATTACGGTTCACAGTGGCAATGCTAAGGTGCGTTTTACGGATGACATGATTCGCCGTATCAAGCAGTTCTCCGCAGGTGGAGCAACCCGTATCGAATTGGTCGATCTTCCTAGCGAGATGACTAAGGTCGAAGCCCTGAAGTATATGGCTGGTCATGAGAAGTTTCAGTCAGAAGGTGATCAGATGACTATCTCGGACTCTCTCGCGGATCGTGAGAAGGCTGCTGGTAAGGGTGAGGTCAAGGTTAAGGCTGTTAAGGCTAAGCCTAGCATGGTCGATATTAAAGCCCGTGCTAAAAAGAAGTCAACCAAAGAAGTGTCTGCTGAACAAATCTTGGCAGAAGTTGGCACTAAGTAATCTTTGAGTTAATATCTCGGTGTAACACCGAGATATTAATCCCTATAAAGGTAAGCTATGCGATATTCAGTATTGAATAAAGTATCAGAACGTAGAATCTTTGATCCTAAGAATAAGAAAGACCTTAGAGAACTAAAGCATTACATGGAGAAGGCTAAATGGAAAAACGGTTGTCCTTTCTATCTTGAGTATCCTTGGGAAGAGATTCCGGTAATGTGTTTGCAAAAATACACATCCATGATGTTGGCAAAGCTGAAATGAAAAAAGCCCCGTAAGGGGCTTTTTTGTTGAATTACTTTTTAGTTACGCTCCTTATGCTAGATTCTGCTAATGCTCTAGGGTTTCCCCTAGAATTTGCAGGACGATATATAATCATTTAGCACCAGTTGTTAGCATTACGGGTTAGATACAGATGTAATCACCCAAAAATCCGAAGACATTTGGCGATTAGTGATGACTTGGAAAGGCATATAGAAATAACCACGATCTCCCCAATTTGTTCCCCAACTGTTTCTAACGATAAATGTGCTGTTAGTTTTGTTATATCCAACCAATAATACAGCATGACCTCCCAATAGCTTTTCTCTATTTTTATTTGGATATGGCATAATACCTGTCCTAGCTACAGTAGCAGACATGAAACTAGTATATACATGAAATCCTATAACAACTGGATAGCCATTTGATATAGCATCAATACATCCATTGAAATTATTTACTCTTTCGTATCGTGTTACTTTACGATTTAATGCATCGGTCTTTGCTTTTGCAATCGGTTCATTTTTGAATTTTCTTATGTCATGCGGCCACAACGATTCTAAACTTGCACCATACTTGTTAGTTGCTTTAATACCATCACGTATGTATGCGCCGCTATCATAGTTAACTGTACCAAGAATTAGTCGTTCATAGTAATAGATAAACAATCTACTTATATCAGTAGGTCTACCACCCCGCTTGTTTAATAATTCTATAGCACCTGCGATAGATTGTCCAGTACAGCTACCTAGATTGCCTTGATTTTCAATAGGACTACAATAGTTTCTTAAATCAACTATACTGGGATTGATTTTTTGTGTTACTTGATATTTGTAATCTCTAGTGTCTAGTTTATCAGCCTTCCACACTAAACTAAATTTGGGGGGAAGTGTCCTGCGTGTGACTTTTTTGTCAGCAGGCTTATTGTAGGTATGATCCTGTGATATATCAATGAATGTGCGTGGATCTTGTTTCATATTATGCTACTCCGGTACCGTTAATCATCCAAGTATTAGTTGCGACCTTCATTAGTGTTGCCATACCGTAATTACTTACAACACGATTTGCCGCTGAACTGTTACCTGCCATATACAATGTTACACCAGTTGAGGCATTGACTAAGACGTTACCTGCAGATTGAACAACGATACTGATTGCTGTACCAGTAGCAAATGTCACACTAGTATTGTTAGGAACAGTTAATGTAAAGTTACCGGCTGCTGTTGAAAAGTAATGTTTACCTGCATCAGTTAATGCTAATGTAGCATTGGCCGCCGCAACTTGTGGAATGTTCAAGTAACCGATAGCAAAGCCGTTTGTATTGCCACTTATGTTTCCAGTAAACACACCATCTGTAGAACCAATATTGGCAACGTTAGCATTACCACTGATGTTAGCAGTACCAGTAATATTAGCACCAGTGCTTGTAACTACTAATTCAACTGTGCTACCGGCTGCTTGAATTGAAACATTGCCATTAGCGGTAACAGTGATGTTTGAATTACCATTTTGCAATAGACCACTGTTAATAGTAGTGATGTTACCAGTTGTAATGATTGCTGTTGTTAATGTACCAACACTAGTAATATTAGGTTGTGCAGAGTTTGCAACTGAATATGCAATATTAGATACGGATGCGGGTGGTAAAAGATTTCCTGCTTCTGTTAATATAAAATTAGCAATGTTACCAACTATTACTTTAGCGGTAATTGCAGTACCAGTTGTATTAACTACCGGAAGTATTGTGTTTGCTGATAAGCCATTACCTATATTTGGTAGCTGTGTTATTTTTATTGTGGTCATCTATATTTTTCCTAATTATGCAAAGGCTACACCGTTTTGTCCGATACAGAACCACTTACTGTTTATATATTGTAACGTGCATCCGTCACCTATATCACCAAATGTGATGGTACCTGTTCCTGAACTTTTCCATCCAGCATTAGTAACTGTGATAACCATATCACCACTGTCTCCTACCATCATGAATGTTTTTATTTGTCCGGTAGTGCCGGCGGCTAATGTAGCTGTCTCTGAGGCTGCTGTTGTAAAATAACTAGCAGTAACAGCAAGATTTGCCGCGGCTGCAGCCGCTAAATCTTCACTACTGTTTAATAAAACTACACCGGTGCTTGTTATAGTAGAACCAGTAATATTACCTGTCACTGTGAGGTTAGAGCCGATACTTATTGTGTTCGCTACATTAGCAACTAGTTCTACACCGTTATTAAAACGAATATCTGCTTGCTTGAATGGAGTGGTCGTTCCTACTACATTTAAATCAATGAATTGCAAGTCTAGACCGTAATCAAATCCTGAGCCAGGAGTTGAGTTCTTCATACTAACACCATATGCTGAACCAGCAGTAGTCAATCCACCGTCACCGTCTAAGTAAGCAACAACAGCCGCATTTGCTGTAGTTGTTTGGTCTCCTACGACACCAAGCAAACCGGTGTTGATAAATTCGCTTGCGTTAGTACCAGTGATTAGATATTGACCGGTTACACCGGCAACATAATTGCGTGTCTTAGTTAGATTGCTACCTGTTACACGACCACGTACCGCTTGTGCGCTTGCTGGATTATTTGCGTCATTGCTACCAAATGCTGAATTAATTGCTAGTATACTACGTACTCCAACTGTCGCACCAGCGCCCACTACAGTAGCATTACCGGTTACATTTGCACGACCATCTGGAATATTGATGTTCCCGCCGGTAATATTACCTGTAACCGATACGTTAACTGGTAATTCTACAGTCATAGTGCCGTTATTGGTTACCGGACTACCAGTAACTGTCAATGAAGAACTTGTTAATCCTACACTTGTAACAGTACCACCTAAATTCACAGTAGAGATAGTAACATTACCGTTGCTACCACTTAACGCTATACCTGATCCCGCGCTTACTCTTACTACACCAGTATTGATAATGCTTAGATTACCTGCAGTAGTAATAGGACCACCTGATACTTGAATTCCAGGACCAGATGTAGTTAAACCAACACTAGTTACCGTTCCTGTAGCATTTGAGTTAGCTGCGCTAACTACTCTTCCGTAAGCATCTAACGTGATTGTTGGGTTATTATAAGTTCCGGCTAGATCAACATATGTAGGTAGATTAACTATTATATTCCCTGAAGCTACTATAGGGGAACTTGATACTGTTAGGGTACTTGAAGTTACCCCAACACTAGTTACAGTTCCAGATCCGTTACCGTTTCCTCCAGTAGAAGAGATAGTTACATTACCGCTGCTTTGATCTATTACTATACCAGTACCAGCAATTATGTTGGTTACACCGGTATTAGTTATAGTTATTATGCCGGTAGTAGAATTAGCCGTAGTGCTAATCCCCGTATTACCAACAAAAGTATTGTATGGGCTTGCAGTAGTAAACAGCGTATTGAAGTTAGTTGCAGCTTTAGTAAATGCAGAATATAACGAATCACTGCCCGTAGATTCGTTAGGTAACCCAACATTTATAACTTGTAGTCCAGAAATAGCCATGTTTAATCCTTATGATGTATTTATCAAATTAGGATTATTTGACTAAAATCTAGATATATATTACTCCGCACTAAAAGATGATCCGCAACCGCAACTGGTCTTTGCTTGGGGGTTTTTTATGCTGAATCTAGACCCTTCTAAATCTTCTACATAGTCAATTTCTGCTCCGGTAACATATGCGGAAGATAAGGAATCTATCAGAATTGTAGCTGAACCAGCAACCACTTCAAAATCATCATCATTTTGTTCTTCATCTAATGTAAATCCGTATTGCATCCCACTACAACCGCCACCTTGGACAAACATCCGTAACTTTATAGCAGGGTTCTTTTCTTCTGCTATAACTTCAGCTATCTTTGATATTGCTGTTTCTGTGACTGTTATCATTGTTTTCTTATACTCCGTAATACTTATTTATAAGGTTTAGCCCATCTTGTATTAATTACATTCCAGTTTATTATTTTCCATTGTTCGGATAGATATTTCTTTTTATTTGAACCATAGTCCAATAAAAACGCATGTTCCCACCAGTCAATCAATAACAATATATCGTTGCGAACTTGATGATTTTTTATAGTTTTAATTGATCCGTCGGTTGCTACGTAAATCCACCCTGAACCTTGTATCTTCATAGCTTCAGTTTCAAATTCAGTTTTCATGTTATCATAATCACCAAAGTGTTTATTGATAAATCCAAACATAGGGCCATTAGGACGGTTTATGTTACGTGGTTCACGAAATTGAGGGAATAAAGTATTATGTAAGAAGGCACCGGCATAATTAAAATCTCGGTCTCCTTCGTGTTTATTATATCGTTCGGCATATCCTTTGGCTAGTTTACCAAAGTGTAATTCGATTGTATCTTTGCTAAGAATAGGGGATAGATCACCCTCAGCAAAATTGAGTGGTATTATTTCTATATCTTGAGGTTTGTTCTTTTCCTCAAGTAAAGTGATGATATCGCGCATAACTTAGTATTTATCATGCGCAACAGGTTATCGGTTACTTTATAAGTTGATATAGAGTATTAGCCACATGTAAATTAGATTTGATACCTGGATGGTCTAAATCTCTAGCTACATCTTTTCTAGTGACAGAGAAAGCGTCACCTAACTTTTCCTTACTATAGGCAAATTGATATATAGGGCAAGCAGATATCAATTTGATCATATTTTCTGCTAAGGTTTTCCTAGCTGAGAAAAAACCAGTATCCTCACCTGAAATCAAGAAAGTTCCTATATTTGGATCTTCTTTTATACTCCAAGTACCTCTAGGATGAAATTGGCTACCATTTGGTATTGTTGCGATAAATCTATTTCTGTCAGGCCATTGTATAATCAATGCTCGGGGTTTTTTTAGCATAGTAAAGAACCATACCACTAGATTGTATTGGATAGTATCTATCCCTGAGCCAACTATTGCTAAGTTATAATAATCACATCCTAACATTTGACTTAATACATATGGATATGATTTTTCTAGTTCCAGGCCCACACCAACTGTATGACTGCACCCTATAGTGAGGATGTAATTGGATAGATCAATATCTGATATCTCTTTACATCTATGCCCAGTAGAATTCCACTTATAATAAATCTCTTTATCTTGGTAATACCAATCAGCGGGCTGTTTAGATAGATTCTTTTTTAGATTTTCCGGAGTATCATTGGCACATCTATCGGTTGTGCTACCAGCCTGACTCCAACCTAATAAATTATTGTATAGCTCCATTAAACTATTTACGTCTAGTAATTCTACCTTTAGCTAGATCATATGGGCTAAATGCCATCTCTACAGTATCACCTAACAAAACCTTAATATCGTTTTGTCGCATTCTTCCGGAGATGTAACCCAAAACATTTTGTCCTGAATCTAACTCTACCCTAAAAGTTGCATTAGGTAATACGTCCACTACTGTACCCTCTAAATTGATGCTATCTTCTTTTGCCATTTTTGTTTACTTTGATCCTTTGGTTATCTACGCATTGTTGCTGCATCAATTGCTTCTTGTTGGCTGAATACCGGCTGTAGGCAACTCTTATGTAGCACAGTAATCCCCAACATCTTATCGCCGGTATAGACTTTATCCGGCGCTCTTGCGCATATTTCTCCCGTACATGGAAGGCTAGCTATTTTAGGTTGATCACTACCGCGATATACAGGGGCAGAGGGTTTCCATGCCGTAAATTTTGATGCTCGGCGGGTATCCTGCTCTACTTTCCACTTCTTTTGTAGTTCTTGCCAAGAGTCTTTTTGTTCTCTTGAGGCTTTAGCTGCCGCAGCATTACGAAACTTTTGCTTTCCTTTACGCTTACCTGTAGTAGATAGCGAAGGATGTACAAGGTGCATTGTCATAGATTGTTTATAGCATCATTAGTAAAGATAGTATTATAGCAGAGATAGGTAATATTGTCAACCATTATCGATTTAGAATTGCCCACATCTTTTCTTTGGATATTAACTCTGCTTCAAGTTGTCTATACTGATCGCCCAATTCTTTGAGTTTATCCCATCGTTCTTCTAAATCGGTATTAGGACGTAATATGGCTAATCTACTTTCTATGTTAGTTAATGCTTCAGCTAGGCTAACACCTTTGATTTTGATATCACCACTGTCAATGTTTAGATTACCTTCAGCAACCGTAAGTCCAGCAGAAATAGTATTAATCGAATTAACTGAAATAACCGAATAATCATACGGGCTAATATTTGGAAGAGTTATTGTTGCAGTAATGTCTGGAGTCAACGTATTGTGATAACTACTCATTTAGGTGCTTTCCTTATAATAACAGCACCAGTATCATCTATATCAAACAACAATTCATCCCCTTCTTTCCACCCCATTTGATCTAGCAAAGGTTGTGGTATGGGCAGTAACAAGTCACCAGAGTCTGGATCTTCTTGTGTGATAACTTCATATCTTGTATCGTTGTTACCAGGTGCTATCATATCAATATGATATCACATATCAGTGATAAGTCAAGGTATATTGGGTAAGTCATACGCACTATTTATACACAGGACTTACCCGTATCATTTATCTTTCTCTATCGCACTTTTAAACTTCTTCTCTGCTTCTGTATCTACTTTATGTGCTTCAAATACTCTTTCGCTTTCTATGATCTTTCCACGTAAATGCAGCGTTGTACTAACCTTTTGCTGTAGACGAATCAGATCATTATCCAACATGCGTATTCTATCAATCAATCCTATCAATGTAGTGTTTGCTTCATTTAATACTGGTTTGATCTCTTTAGTGGCCCACAGCCATACGTAATATATCATATACCCGGTGCCGCCAGCAGCTATTATAGGGAACCCGTATTTGTTGATCATCTCTACTAAATTTCCGCCCATATTACCTCAATATACAAGAAAGTAAAAAACCTAATACAAGACCAAATCCAAATGCCTTATATAGATGATGGTCATACCATAACGGACGCGAATCTAGATAATCTTTAGTATTTTGTGGTAGATCATCATACCACTCAGCCCATTTATTAGGCCTTGTTATTGTTTTTAGCATCTATTCCATCCTTCAAAAATTTAAACAATGGATCTATTTTTCTCAAGAATCGTTTACCATTAGCATCTTTCACTACTACCCAATAATCACCCTCAACCCACTCCAACTTGTCAGTGTTTATTTCTTCATCAGGTATCATGATGTTTGGAGTTAAGAACCAGTTAAAATCTACATATAGCATGATTATCCCCTATTAATCACGCCTAGCATCAGATTTCCCATCTGCCCGTGCGATTCTATCTACATCTGGTCTCAAACCTAAGGCGTTGGATACGATGGTATCTATACGTATAACATCGTGGTTCATGGTTTTTACGCGATTATCTAGGGAACCAATAATTCCTTTGATTCCGTTGACTGCACTTGTTACCCCGGCTAGAATGAATTTAAGTGTCAAAAACACAAAATACCCACCCGCAACCGCAGCGGCAATAGGAAACCCTACATCAGCCGCCAATTTTAAGAATTGGTCCATATTTATCCCTGTTTATTATTATTATAGTATTTTATGCACTAGGATCAAATAAATACATATACGACTAATTCTATTTATAGTTAGGGAAAATGGTGCTTATACGCTTATTATCAATTCTACTTTTCGCTACATCTGCGATAAGTGCTCCTATGGCTGATTATAGCTTTAAAAGCCCTTCATTTAATGGGGCCGGGTATAGCAGTCATGTGTTAACTATTGAGAATCAGGAATCAACTAGAAAAGCACAACTACAAAAGGATATACAAGCTGCTTTACAAGCTCAGGCCGCATCAACACAAAATACTAATATTGCTAAGTTTATGAACAATTTGGAATCTCGTATCTATGCTCAAATAAGTCAAAACTTAGCTACCGCAATGTTTGCTAATGGTGGTAGCAATTCAGGTACTCTGAATTTTGAAGGTAATACGATATTTTGGACTAAAGATGTGTCTAACGTATATCTTACGGTTACTGATACAGTGGGAAATCAAACTCAGGTTTCTGTACCACTAGGTCAGTTTCAATTTGGACCGTAAATGAAAAATATACTATGTTTATTAATGTCATTTCTATTTTTTGGATGCGCAATAACGCAAAAAGCAGGAGTAGAGTTCAAACCTGAATTAGCTAAAAATAAGCTACAAAAAGAATTTGATAGTATACCACATCCAGCTGGACCAAAAGTTTCGGTAGCAGTTTATTCGTTTTCAGATAAGACAGGTCAACGTAGACCACAAGCCAACGTGGCCAGTTTAAGTTCAGCAGTTACGCAAGGTGCTGAGGTGTTCTTGATCAAGGCTCTGCAGGATGTAGGTAAAAGTAAATGGTTCGATGTTGTGGAACGGGTAGGTATCGATAATCTCACTAAGGAAAGATTGATTATACGTCAGATGAGAGAGGCATACGAAGGATCAAATGCTAAACCTCTACTACCTATGCAATTTGCAGGGTTAATTATGGAGGGCGGGATCATAGGGTATGATTCTAGCACGGAAAGCGGCGGTGCTGCACATAGGTTCTTGGGCATAGGATCACAAACTCAATACTCTAAGGATATCGTTACGATAAGTCTTAGAGCAGTAAGCGTCAATACCGGAAAAGTTCTGGTAGCTGTTACTGTTACTAAGGTTGTATATTCTACGGCTGATAGCATTGCAGTTCTGAAATTTCTATCTCAAGGGACACAGGCATTCGAGGCAGAAACAGGACTAACAGTCAATGAGCCGGGTACTTTGGCAGTTAAAGCAACCGTTGAGGCAGCAGTGGTTGAATTGATAAAAGAAGGTGAAATAAAAGGTATTTGGGATTTCAAAAAGATTGAAGTAACAAAAATTGTACCAGAAAAAACAGTATCTACGATAGAATCAAATGTGACAGAAAAATAATAATTAGCTTAACGCTAAAAGGAGTACAATATGTTTAAAAAAATAATAATAATGATCTGTCTTATGGTAGGGTTAGATGCATTAGCGGTTGATAATAGTATCTATATAGATCAAGCAGGAGATAACGCTACAGTAACCATGACGCAGGATGGTGCCGGAAACGTCATTCGTGGTGTACAGGGTGTAGGCACTAGTAATACTACTCCGGCTAAAATTAACGGGGATAACTTATCTGTAATAGTAGATCAGATAGGTAGCGGTAATACCCTTAATTTAGGTTTGGTAATGTCTACTGCTAACGGCGGCGCGGCACCTGCAGTTACTTATCGCGTCACAGGTAATAATGCTACCGCAACTATCAATAGCAATAATGCAGGATCTGGTACTAGCGATAGCAACATCATCTCGGTCATACAAACAGGTAATACTATGGCTGCTACGGTATCAGTGTTAGGTAGTAATAATACGCTAAATGCTACACAAAGTGGTGGTAACAATAGTTCTATCTCCGCTACAATAAATGGTACTGGTATCGCCTCTACTGTAAGCAACACCGGTGGTGCTAGTAATCAAACTACTGTAAATCTTACTGGTGATAACGGTGTCGCTAATGTTACTACAGTTGGAGCTAGTAACATCACTGGTATAACACAAAGCGGTGGGGCTAGCGGTCATAGCGCAATAGTAAATGTTACTGGATCTAGCAATACTACTGCAATCACTCAGTCTGGTGCTAGCGCAGATAGTAGGGTAAACTTGCAAAGTTCAGGGTCTGGAAATTCGTTTACTATAATATCAAACACACACTAAGATGCTGGCGCGTGTAATGGTAGTAATGCTTTGTGGTATTACTGAATGTTTGGCAGGGGTAGGGACTATAACTGATCTAGTCAATACCCCATCAAGCATACAAAGACAAAAAACTACAATATCCGGCACTAAAGGTACTAGTATCGAAATGCTTGATACTATTCGTACCCAACAAGGTAAAACCGGTATCACCTTTGAGGATGATACTAAAGTTCAAGTCAATGAAAATAGCAAGTTAGTAGTAGATGATTTTGTCTATGACCCTAATAAGAAAACAGGTAAACTAGCAGTAAAAATAGCATTAGGTACAGTTAGATATGCTTCTGGTCAAATAGCAAAAAACAATCCACAATCAGTTTCAGTTAATACACCAAGTGCTACTATTAGTGTTCGAGGAACAGACTTTACTGCTACTGTAGATGAACTAGGAGAAAGCACTATAATACTGCTGCCTAGTTGCCCGAATAACCGCAGTAATAGAACAGCAAAAGATATTGAAACCAATTGCAAAATCGGAGAGATCATCATTGAATCCGATGCAGGACAAGTAATATTGAATCAACCTTTCCAAGCCACTAAAGTGGCAAGCAGATCAGCTTTACCAGCTAAACCAGTTATATTAAGATTAAGTGAAGATGCTATTGGTAATATGCTTATGTTATCTCCACCTAAAGAATTCAAAGAAGAAAGATCATCAACCAAACTAGAAATGAAAGGTGTGCTTGATGTAGATTTCTTGAAGGAAGCTGATTTGGGTAATGCCCTAGATGCTGCACAAAAAGAAATATTTCAAGATAAGCTAAGTAGGAATTTCTTAGATCAGGATTTCCTAGCCAATATATTAGATATCATAGATGCTCATATGGCAGCACAATTGAACTTATTAAATAATAATAACAACAATAGATTGCTTCCAGATTGGCAGGCAACTTCAGGAATAACTGTTGAACTAGATGAACCTAAAGTAACTTTATGTAGAGATGACGGAAGCAATAGACAATGTGTTATAGTTCCTACATCACAAAACACAACAATATTTCAAACACAAGGTAACTTAGATTTCAAAAATAGAGTAAACAGTGGGGCCGGTACGGTGATCACACTAATACAACGATGATACGATATCTTTTATTATTTCTCAGTATCAATGCTTATGCTGTAGATTCTACTATCAATATTCAACAGATAGGTGATAACAATACTATCGCTATAACTCAGGATAATGCAGGACATGCTGTCTCTATCGATCTAGGGAAAACAAGCAATGTGGATAATACCTCAATAGGAATCGTACAGCAAGGTATAGGGGCAAAGGCTATATCTATCGAGATACTCAGCGGAATTAACAACGGTATAAATATCAGTCAGAATGGTGCAGGTAATCATAACTCTGCTATTCAAAGTTTTATAGGTAGCGGTAACTCTGTGGCAATAGATCAACAAGGTTCTGGGAATCATAACTTCACTATGATAGGAGGTTCTCAAACTACTAACAACGGAAATACAATCACCGCTTCTCAATTGGGTAGCGGTAACAAGACTTTTCAGCTTAATATGAATGGTACTGTAGGGGCAACAGTTGATGTACAGCAAACTAATCTGACTCAAAGCAATACCGGATCAATGTCGGTTCAATGCGTGTCAGGCTCTTGTGGAAGCTATAGCTATATAAGAAATTGAAAGAATGAATATGAAAAAGATATTACTTAATCCGTGGACAGCATTAATAACTCTAGCAATAGTGCTAGCAATAAGAATGGTTGATCCTTCATTTATCGAAAGTGTTAGATTACGATATTTCGATACTTTACTAACACAACCAAGAGATATACCATCTGCTACTTCAGTAATCACAATAAACATAGATGAACAAGCATTAGACAAATACGGTCAATGGCCATTCCCTAGAAATATTCATGCACAGATAATAGAAGACCTTTATGCTAGGAATGCTGGATTAGTAGTATATAATGTATTGTTAGCTGACAAAGATAGATTTGGCCAAGATGAGGTATTAGCCGCTACATTGCGAAAACACACAGTAATATTACCTAGTGTTCCCTCAGATAAGACTAAAAATAAGCCTAGAACCCCTGGCTCGGTAGTGTTAGGACCAGAGTATATGGATCAGATAGTTCAGTATCCGGGAATCATCGCTAATGTGCCTTCATTGGAAAATGCGGCTGCAGGTGTAGGTATCGTCAATACATTGCCTGAGGTTGATGGGGTAAATCGTAGGATCCCATTAGTAGTTACTATAGGGGAAAACATCTATCCTGCTTTGTCTATAGAAACCTTAAGAGTAGCAGCAAACGATTCTACTGTTCAGGTAAAGCTAAATGAGTATGGTGTAGAAAAGATGCGTATACCAACATTTGGTCCTATATCTACTGATACCTTAGGTAGGATATGGATTGATTGGTCGCAAAAGAATCCTAGTTATAGTGTTACTGATTTACCTAAGGATTTGAATAAAGCTATAGTAGTAGTTGGTCCTACTGTAGCAGGAATTAGTAATCCAGTACCAACTTCTAAAGGAGCAGTGTTTCCGCATGAAGTTCAAGCCGCAGTGATATCTACTATGGCAAATGATACTAATATAAAACGACCTGACTATGCAGATGGTGTAGAGATGTTAGGCTTACTGCTGTTGGGAATAATATTACTTTTTTTAACGAGGTATACATATGTTGGAATTGCTACTGGTATTTTGGTTATTGTTAGTTTGTTACCTATGTCTTTATATCAGTATAAGACTCATCTGTGGCTCTTTGATATCACTTGTGTTATTACTGGGCTTTTGCTGGTCATGTTACACGCTTATAGTATTAAATTTATAAGTGAGTTCTTACAAAAACAACAAATAAGGAAACAGTTTAGTACATATCTTAGTCCTGATTTAGTTGCTCAGCTTCAACGTCAACCTGAGTTATTACAGTTAGGTGGAACTGAACAAGAGTTATCGATAATGTTTACCGATGTCCGTGGTTTTACTAGTATCAGTGAACATTATGGTAGAGATGTACAGGGATTGACTAAAATCATGAACCGATACATGACTGCAATGACTAAAAAGATATTAGAGAACAAAGGTACATTAGACAAGTATATCGGTGATGCACAAATGGCATTTTGGAATGCACCTTTAGGAGATGCTGATCATGCCAAAAATGCTGTTCGTACCGCATTGGAAATGATGGGCAGCTTAGAAGGATTTAATCAAGAGGTAACCAGTGAAGGTGTACCTGCTTTTGGTATGGGATTAGGTATCAATACGGATACGGTTGTGGTTGGTAACATGGGTAGTGATCAGCGGTTTGACTATACTTGTTTAGGTGACGGAGTTAATCTGGCAAGCAGATTAGAAGGTCAATCAAAACCGTATGGTGTAAAAATAGTGTTAGGCCCAAAAACTGCAAAATATGTAGAGGATGAATATTTCGTATTGGAATTAGATTGTATTGCAGTTAAAGGAAAGAAAGAGGGGGTAAATATTTTCACAGTTTTGGAAACTGATGCAGGAGCACTGACAGAATATCTAATGTCACGTGAATTACATGATCTGATGATCGATTATTACCGAGAACAAAAATGGGATCGTGCATTAAAACAGATCGAACAGCTTAAAGGGGAATTTGATGGCAAGATGGATCATTACTACGATATGATGATTGAGCGCATTCAAGAGTATCAAAGCAAACCCCCAGAACAACCTTGGGACGGTATTTACCGAACTAACTCAAAGTAGGCGAGTGTCCAGGTTAGGTACTGTACCTAAATCCTTGCCCAACATTATTATTAAATGATATAATCATATCATTAACTAAAGATAGGAATTACTATGTTACGATATATAAGCGGTTTCTTTATCGCACTTATCCTTGCTCATAGCGCAATAGCTAATACCATTCCAAAAGTAACAGCAAAAGCGTGGCTATTAGCAGATCAAGATGGCACAATGTTAGAAGGTGCACATATCACTGACAAACGGTCTATTGCTAGCATCACCAAGCTAATGACTGTTATGGTGGTGCTAGATAGTGGTCAACCGTTAGATGAAGTATTACCTAAGAAGTTATTTGGTAAAAGGTTAGATAGGAAAACTATCATAGACCTTGCAATAGTAAAATCCAACAATGATTCGGCTAAGATGTTATGTGATTACTATCCAACTGGGTACAAAGCGTGTATTGAAGAGATGAATATTAAAGCCGGCAAGTTGGGAATGACTGATACTAAGTTTACTGATCCAACTGGTCTATTGAACACCAATGAGAGTACCGCTAAAGATTTAGTAAAGTTAGTTATGGCTGCTAGTAGCTATCCAGAGATAGTATTAGCAAGTAATACAAATGCAATAAGATTAGATATCAGTAAGAAAAGACATACAGAGTTCAGAAATACCAACTACCTTGTAGGGCATGATATACCTTTCTTAGTAAGCAAGACCGGATTTATCAACAAGTCAGGTGGATGCATTGTTATGATGCTTGACACCTTACATGGAATGCGAACAGTTATTTTGTTGGGTAGTAGGAATACTAGAACTAGGATCCCTGAAGCATATCAGATTGCTATGCTTAATTAAACGATGACTTTCTTATATTGATTTTTAGAATCATCAGGTGTATAATCCACTCCTGAAACAGGAGTAAAGTCTTTCACTAGATTATTAGTTAAATCATCACCATACTTAATAACCAAATAGCTAATAGTATGAGCAGTTTTATCATTAACCTCATCCAAACCTATCATCAAATGTTGATACCACTGAATCTGTGTACTTATCATTTTCTTTATTGCCGGATCGGTAAGTATCTCTTTGAAGTTATTGTTTTCTCGGTAAAAAGTAAAGTATTTCATTTTTTCCAGATCATAAAAGCAACATAATCGTGTTCAGATTGAAAGTAGAATTCATATTTACCTGCAATCATACCAGCAGGTTCTACACATTCATATAACCAGTGACTTGTACAGTTTCTCTCACACCAATTTAAAGTTGGTCCAAGTTCTCCCCAAGATAGCGGTATGCTAATCTTTTTTTGAGTGTTGGTTAACAATTACTCCACTCTTTTCTAAGAAATTTACTCCTGAATAATCTCGATAATTTTCACCATACCACACTCTACTAATGCCGGCTTGATATATTCCCTTAGCACAATCCAAGCACGGCGAATGGGTTACAAACATAGATGCTTGATCACCTGAACTGTGACTTTTAGCCAACTTCATCAAACTGTTCATTTCCGCATGGAGAACCTCAGGTTTAGTAGTGAGGAACTTGACCTCACCATTTGGCCAACATAATTCATCTTCACAATTATTATCCCAACCTGCTGGCATACCGTTGTAACCATAGCTGATAACAGTATCATCTTTGACTATTACTGTACCAACATGTAATCTACGTGCATGGCTAAGTTCTGCGCATCGTTTAGCCCAATCCATATATAAATCTATAAACTTATCCTTCATTCTACATATCCTTGTATTTCTATAACATCCTTAGCATATTCCATTGATGAGAAGAGAGAAATAATGTGTCTCATCGAATCATCAACTCCAAACCTATCACAAAATGCCTCACCAAACTTGATTCCCTTTAACTGTTCAAAGACATATTCCTTACAGAAATCCTCATATTCTTTTCTAGATATTTTTACGGATTTAATATTAGGTGTAGTAACAGAATTAACCATATGCTGAATAGAATTCAATTGATTAATCCCATAGATTTCGGAAGTAACGGCCAAACAAATCTAAACCTTCTTGGATACGTTGTTCATGTAACATATGTCCATTACTATCGTACCAATGTTCTGTTGGGTTCAAATCTTTCATCACAGAATAATTATCATCCTCGTTTTCTGTAACAAACTCAAATTTAGCTTCTCCGTGATGATATTGTGCTGAATAATCATCCTTGAGTAGTTGTTCAAAAGACCAAATCATCTTATCCAGTATTTCATCCCAACGTTTACTTCCTTCATCAAATGCTTCATTGTGTGATTCTTTGTAGAAATCAAAGCTATCTTGCGTACCATGAGACTCACCACCTACATCTGCAAACTCTCCAGGAACACCGTGTTTAGTATTTTTCAGTTGCAATAATGCAGGATAGATTATAATTGCTAACGTATGATCTAGACTCCAAGTATCAAAATCATCTATCTTTACTGATATCTTTCTAGAGTAACCACCGTTTCTATAATTCTTTATATCAACCTTCATCAAGCTGCCTCGCTATTTCAATCATATTGAACTTTACATTACCTTTAACAAAAAACACAAACTTTTCATCATACCAAACCGCTGCGTATTCGATCTTTTTGTATGATAGTGCTAATTTAGCTAAATCAGATAATGTTTCAGCTTGACATACAAAGCTACCGGTATCATGATCCCGCAGATATAGCATCTTATCTACCTGTTCAATAATCAATGCCTTGACATTTGTTTCGTTTGGTTCTTCCTTAAGATGATCGATTTTCTTGATTGCAGTTCGTAGACGTAATGACACAATAAATATACCAACAACATAACCAAAGCTGAATATACTTATATTCAATAAGAAGGTATTAAAATCAAAATCCATAATATTATTTATCGATCTTAAGGGTAGACCACTTCTTTAGTTTCTGAAATTTATTGATTTTAGCTTGAGTTATTCCATCCATAGTAACACCAATATTTAAATCAGTAAGCAATTCTACCATAGCCAACAGATCACCCACTTCTTCTTCCAAATGCTGCATATTAGTCTTTTCTTTACCGGGCTTCAGATGATCAGGGCCAAATCGAAAACATTTGCTAATAGCCTGAATTACTTCTGCACATTCTTCCTGCAGGATCAACAATACTTCTTTAGTTTCATCGTTCATTATCATTTCTCTTTTTAGTTTCAAAGTCCGTAAAAAACTCCTACGATATATTATATCATAGGAGTTATTTATTGTAAACTGTTTAGGGAAGAAACTAGCGGCGTAAAAACCGCTAGCCCCTAACGCGGATTACAGGCCCAGAGAAAGGGCGCGGTAACCAGCAGCAACGATTTCACGCGAAGGCGTGCCCAAGCGATACTTGGTGGACTGACGGCCCTTAGTATCCTTGTGTTCGTTAGCATAAACTGCGAAACCAGCGAAACGAAGGTCGCTTACGGTTGCAGTTGGGTTAGCGATACCAAAACGTGCATTGATCTGCTTTGCAGTAAGTTCTTCACCACTGCGGAGTGCTTCTAACAAACGGCTTTGCTTAGTAATAGTTTTCATAAAATTTCCTTTTAAATGTTTCGTTGCTTTAACAACGTGATGCTATTATATGCTATCTAAAGAAGTATAGCAACACTTTATGGGTACCATTTACCCATAAATCTCTACCTATATGTCCATAAACTTCAAAGTGAACTTATCGGCAAATTTCTCATATCCTACATAACCGCGAGGATTGCAGGTTACACGGGTTTGGCCTATTGTATAATCAAAAGGATCATGTGTATGTCCATGAGTCCACAGCTTGATCTGAGGATTGTCTAATATCAGTTCGCTTAAGTCAGAATGATATCCACCGTTCATCACATGATCATTTTTATATCTATCATGTAAGCTAAGAGTGCTAGGAGTATGATGGCCCACGATCACTACTTTTTCCGATGCATGTTCAGATAGCTTACTTTTAAAGTAAAGTAAAGTCTTTTTATGCCGAGCATATGTATCAGCTACCTGAAGCCTAGTATATCCTCTATCTTCGTTCTTTATGATTTGAAAATCAGACATCATGAAACCCAAATTATGTAACGTCAGAGGATCAAATTTGTTGCAATCAGTCCAAAGCGTAGCTCCAATGAATACATAGTCATCTAATACTATAGTATCACGTTCCAAAAAGTAAATATTTGGATAGTAAGCACATTCTTTCCTTAGGACTTCAATAGTTTGATTCCACTTACCATGATAAAACTCATGATTTCCAGCTATATAAATAACCTTAGGGAACTCTGCCGAAACACGATCAAGAAATCCACGGTATCTCTTGGCGTGTTTCATTGCACCAGTTTCGAACATGATTTGTTTATCTAACTGTTCTTGTGTCATATCAGTAAGATTTATCCTAGGGGCTTTACGTAATTCCTCAGCGACCATAATATCGCCAGATAGGATCAATACATCAGCCCCTTCAGTATTTTTGAGGTCAATGTCTGCATATTCTAAATGTAAATCCGACGCTAGTGCTATCTTAGGCATAACTACTTTCAGTAAAATAATATTATAACACAGTAATAAATTTATGTCAACCTAGTGTGGCTTTCGTTGAATTTAATTTCGAAATGTTTTTGCAATTGATACTCGTAGATCGTTAGCAGCATCCTTAAAGTCATTACTATCTTTAGTTAACCTGATCTCTTTTGGTTGACAAAAGAAACCGCGTGCTGTTTCTTCAAACTTAGCAATCTTAGGATACTTTACTTCCTCAAATATTTATAATTTCCTGTTATTCATTTTTTTCTTCTATAGTATAAAACCAATCATTTCCTGCGCTCCACTTACGTGTGCCGTCTACTGTCCATAAATTTCGAGCGGCTTGGAAGTCTGGGAATTTAGTTACACCTGATATCAGACTCTGATCGTACCACAAGCATCGATTGTTGGGCTGGCAAGCAAACTGTCCATTTTCCAAACGTATAAAGTTAAAGCTCTTATGTTCTTCTGCAACTTCAGTAAAGCCAGTGTCCACATCCATTCCGTCTGCACAAAAGTCTACTGTAAATAAATATGTTCCGTGATGCCATTCTTTATCTTTGCCTAAAAACTTAACACCTAGATTACGCAGACCTATTTTTTCAATGATAGTAAAGCGATAGCCCATGCAGTCCCAGAGTTGCAAGGTATCTATAGGTAGGTTGCCTGTATAGTTCTCTTGCCACACATACGCATGAATAGGAAGTTTATCATACAATGCTCCGTAGTTAGGCAACAGACTTTCAATACGAAACACTTGTCCTCTCAGTGCTTTGAGACTGACCCATATGGCAGGTTCTAATTCACCTTGACCTTTTTCAAAGTTGTAAAGAAACTCTCTTTTAACAAAGCATTTGATTGGTGGCAACGATCCTATAATGTAACTCATTTTAATATTTTCCTAAAGTAAGTACTATCTTGCAAATGTGTTCTAATCTTTCTATGTCCTCATAGGAACGCCACTGGCTCGCTCTGCGCTGGAGCGGCGAGGTATGCTTCGATGCGTTTAGCAAGTAGCGTATCCCCGTAGCCAAGGTGGATGGCGTGCTTGTGTACCTCCTGCAACAACTCTGTGGCCTCGTTCATGCTTTCCTCCCTGCGCGGATAGCGGCTGGCTTGGCGGTCATGGCTTCTCCTTGAGTGCGCGGATACGAGCAGACACATCCTGCACAGCCGTTCTTGCCCCCGGCGATCCATAGTTCCACAGGTAGTCCTCTAACTCGTCGCACGCCTTCGCCGCAGCCTCCAGCCCGTCGTTATAGCTGCGCTGCGGGGCGGCTTGGATAACTTGATGCCGAACAGCTTGCGCCCAAAGATGTCGCTCGCCATCGCTCTGCACTGGAGCTTGCGCGGCGGCAACAAAGTCAGCACATTCCCGAACAATCAACTGGGCAAACACTTCAGATAATTTTGTCATTTGTTCATGGCTCAACGTGGTCCATGTTTCAGGCACTGCTTGATCCAGCGCTTTTCCAAATAGTTCTTTAATTCGTTCGTTCATTTGTTACCTCCACCGTTATATTGCCAACTCATGCTAATGCCAATGCATTCCAGTCAGTATCTTCAGGAAAAATCGTCACAGTTACATTTAGAGGATTATCAATCATATTGGAAAGTACACTATGTCCATACGCTGAAGTTCCATATCCACTTTTTTGGCATTTGTATACTGATCCGCTTTCACCGTAAAATAAATAACTATCACCATCTTCTTCGATTTTAGTTATTCCTGAATTTAACTTCCAAGAGTCTCCGGTTGTATATCCACCATACCATACAGCAAACACTCTAAGGTGAAATTTGAGACTATCACCTATCTTGATCACTACCCAACGATCTGGATTATATTGTGCCATTATTTAAGTCCAAACGTTTCTACTACTGCTTCCATATCTACTTTCAATACAGGTCATATTTGTAAGAACAGTTAGCCTTGTCATCCATCACAAAGTCGCCTTTGTACATAGATGAGGACACAACAGAACCATCATTCCAACACTTGTAAGTAATGCTAAAACGGTCCACACATATCAAGTCATATCCTATTTTTTCTAGGACATCACGATCAGGCAATCCATCCTTCAACCGAAAAACTTTACCTTTTTTATAACGATTGTCTTGTACTAGACCAAATTTTTTAACTAATTTTTGTAACGAACTCATTTTAATTCCTTTTCTTTACTGTCTATAAGACTATCACTTTGCTAATTGCAAGTGTTTACAGGTTGCCCTAAACTGAAACCCCATACAAGAGCAGGTTTTAGCTTTAGGATCAACTTCATATAGTTTTCCGTTGCTTCCAACTACCTTAATAGTTACTGGGGCATCGATGTTGGCTGTATTGAAGGGGTTCCGATTGAGGTCTTCAAACTTACGGAACCTGAGGTTCATACGCAAAGGAACACTAAAATATACCGCGTCCTTCTTGCCTTTTGGGATATATGCGAGTGCTTTATCTCCATCAAGCAGATAGATATGATTGGGTTGATGTTCCCAATCCCATTGCGTGATTTCCTTAACAGCTTTCATCGATACCCCCTAAACATTCACTATAACAATATTATAGCAGATTGTGGATTTAATGTCAACTGATATTAGTAAATTTCTTTGATCACCGTAAACAGAGAATCCGGAAACTTTGCTTTAAATTCGTCTGATTTGATGTATTGATTAAAATCTTTAATGTTGAAAAATACCTTATCGAAAACTGATCTATGTGAGCCTTTGGGGCAAACAGTCAGATACCACGATGTTGCTTTGCCAGCCATTTTATTTTCCTATAATGTATTATTTATATGTAATGCTATTATACAGGAATTGCTATTTATTGTCAACCTTACTTAGTGTTTTTAATGTAACCTGCTTTGCAGGCCAGCTTACGCACGACATAATTGTTTATCGATTGGGAATTGAATCCCCCGGTAATCTCTCGTATTGCAGGGTGATACATCGTCAAGCCATTGATGCGGATTTCAGTAAGAGCAGCCAGCGCATCTTCTCTTGTCATGCGGCCGATTACGCCACCGATGCGCCGCCTCATTTTCGTTAATTCAGTAGCCACGTGATTCTCCGTATCTCAAGTGTATAAAGCTATTATACAGGAATTACCATTTAATGTCAACCGGTTAAATAGCAGTAATATTGACGAATTCCAGCTTGAGGTTGGAGTCTTTGTTATGCCAAATACCGTTAGGCACTGTATCATCTAATAGAACATTATGCTGCCCGTCAAAATGCAGCTTGCACCAAGAACGGAATGCATCTTGCTTTCCCCTAATCACAGCAAACTCATGTAAATTATCCCACAGAACTCCGGTAACTTTAAGATCGGCTTTGATAAAATCTTCTACTGAGGGACAATCAATAAACCCAACATCTAATGCTCGCCTAAGTACAGGTTTGAATTCCTTCTCAAAACGGAATTGATCCTTCTCATTCCATATAGCAAACGAAAATAACCTCACTTGCTTGATGTTAAGATCCTGTAACCACTCACGGACTCGGGTACTGTTTAACAGCATACCTTCAGTCCAGTTATTGATTACAGTCTCTTCGAGGTCTAAAAATACATTCATATGATTATTATACACATGAATGTATTTATTGTCAACCGCGTTTTGTAATGATTGAATCGATCAACCCATAATCTAGGGCTTGCTGTGCAGACATAAAATGGTCTCGTTCCATATCGTTTGCAAGTTCATCAAAAGTTTTACCTTTCGAGTTATGCTTGACATAGATTTCCGTAAGGCTTTTCTTCATAGCCATAATTTCATTGACTTGAATAAGCATATCGGTTGCTTGACCACGGGCGCCGCCTGATGGTTGATGTATCATATGCCTAGCATTTGGCAACATAAAACGCTTACCAGGACTACCTGCTTGTGCAAGTAAACTACCCATACTACATGCTTGACCCATTACAATAGTATGGATATCTGGCTTGATGAATTGCATTGCATCATAGATTGCCATACCAGCAGTCACACTACCACCTGGACTGTTGATATACATACTGATATTTGTTGTATCCTCAGACTCTAGAAAAAGCAACTGAGCAACAATAAGATTTGCCATTTGATCATGAACTTCACCTTCTAGCAAGATCACCCTATCTTTAAGCAACCTACTATAAATGTCATATGACCGTTCACCTTTTGCGGTGTGTTCAATTACGATTGGTACTAACATGATTTTCCTTGTTGATAATGTCTATACAGTATAACACTGCTGCTATCATTTATCAACAAGATTGGTAAATCATTTGCGTTTTTTACGTCCGCCCACTTCTTTTGGTTTATACGTTGGGTTAACAATATCTTTGGCTGCTACTGATAGACTCTTGCCCGGTTTGATCGGGGAAGATGGTGTAGCTTCTTTATTACCCGTACCTGCATCAGATCCATTATATGAAAAAGTCATTCTACCGCTTGCAGCCGTAGAACTGTAGTTCTTGCTTGACTCTAACTCTACCGTACCATTAAAGTTGGGGGGATATTTGCTTATGAATCCGGTGATAGCTACGGAATTATCTGCCCTTTTCGCTGCACTTGCATGTAGTTGTATCACTGGACTACTGTTTAAAAACTTCAAACAGGCTTCGCCAAACTTAGGATCACGGTTGATATCATCAGCTACGACTTGTGCTATAGAAGCTAATACATGGTATCCTAGATTGTAGTTAGATTTCGCAACATCTCCTCGCCGCATAGAAGTAAAGTAATCTATCTCATTAGCTACCTCTTTACTCATTTTTATATCAGTTACTTGCTTAGCACCCAAATTAATCATTTGGGGAATTATCTCACCTAATTCAGGAGTTATTAACCCATTATCTACTGCATATCTTAAAGGGAAATCTATAACAGATGATTTAGATATATCCGCAATCATAATAACTTGTTTAGCATATTTATTGAGTATTTTCTTTTGTTCAGGAGAACCTTTACTCTTGATAAAATCTATACCGTCATTGATACTTTTAACACTAGCAGTTGCACCTTTCTCACCTTTACTGCTTATACCTACTTCTACCCCATTTGAGGTAACTATATAGCAATCTACTAACGTGTTAGTTTTTCCTAAAGGAAATGATATGCTGCTACCGGACCAATCACCACCTTCTAATAGATCACGTTGAGCCGCTTGTGCGCCGGTACCCATGTCTAACCCTTGAATCAATGCTACCGGTCCAATGGTTTCTCCTAAATCATCCCGTATTGCAGTAAAGAACTCACCGGCATTCTCAAATATAGGGAATTCTGGTTCGCGCATATATAACATTTCGAATCCAGGAACAAACGGTTGTACTTTTGGATTCGCTTTGAAGGCTTGTAATAACTGCTGTATATTCTTGAATCTAGCCGGAGGAGCAAATAGTTCAGATGGTTGTAATCCATAACTAGCTTTTAGGCTGGTTGCCTTTTCCAATTGGAATCCAGGTAAATCCTTATTAGACCATGCACCTGCCATATTTGGCTTTATCTCACCAAAAAACCTAGCGTAATAAATAGGCTGATTCGTAGATTCATCATGTAATGTTATGATAGCAAAAGCCTTAGATGCTTTAGTTGGAGTATTCGTTGGGATCAACCCAGGATATCTCTTTTCAGCATCTTGATATGCGGCTGACGTTTCCTCAGGTGTCTCATATTTTCCTGGTTGGCTAGGAAAATAATCTACTTTATCAAATATGATTGCTTGTTCAGGATTGGCGCGATCACCTTTAAAGAAACGATCACCTTTGGCTCGGTATAACAGTCCCCTGCTGCTTTCTGTTAATAATGATTCTATTAAGTCTATTAATTCTCTCATGATTAACTATTTATGCATAGATCAGCTTTTGAAGAAATCTTGAGTTTTGAACCAACTCTTACGAACATGTGCTCGTTTCAACGATATTCCGTGCTTTGCTAGCTTGTCTTTGAATAAAAAAAAGCTAATTCCATGACTAACTATTCGTTCTTTACCTGCACGTACACGCTCTTCACCTAAGATATCCCATTGATATTGGTGACACATCTCATGTGCTAATATAGTTATCATCCATTGTTTACAATACCAACGGTTCATTATGCGTATTTTACATAAAGACCGTTTATATCTTACTTTATCATATTCACCAAAGCATATTCCCCAGTATTCTCTACATCTAGGAGTTACTTCTATTATCGGCATATCTAGCTTATTGTTGAATATGGTCTCATTTAGCAGCTTGAATAATCTAACCACTTCGTTGTAGTTAGTATAATAGCGCATTTTTTTCTGAGTGCCTAAACTTGGTAGGTCTTCTCTCATCAACATGGCAAGTTTAGATTGTTTGGTCATCATGTACTTACCTCATGTCTTTAAGTAAATTATGCGTAGAAATAGGAAATAATACCTTTTTTGTATCCGATATTAAATATAGTTTTAGGAGAAACAAATGATTTTTGAAATAATCGTAGGTTTGATCATGGTAGCTATTATATGGGTAGGTGTAATGATCAAGTACAGAACTAAATCAGTTAGTCAAGATCATGTGGTGCCCTACAAAGTAGAAGCTCCGCAACAATCAGCAGCTAATACCATTGTAGAAACTCCAGCTAAAATGAAAATTCCTACATTAGCTCCAGAAGTAACTGTTACTGAGGTAACTGCGGCTCCTGTTAAGGCAAAGAGGAAGGCAAGTAAAAAGGCTGTTAAAAACCCCAAACTAAACGTAGCAAAATAATATAAGTCAATGGATATTGGTTTTGACACGATTAGTGACTTAAATCTGTCAATACATGACAGTTTTAATTGGGAAAACAAGGCTACAAGTTTATATTGTATAGTAGCAGGAAACATTAGTCATGACATAAGGGCGGTATATCAAACTCTTGCTCATCTGTCTAGATTTTACCAAGGGGTTTTTTATACCCCCGGTTCGTTAGAATATAGCGATGTAAGTGATATGGCTAAAAGAACCAAGGAATTGAACCATGTTTCTCGCACTATTCGGAATGTTGTCTTACTTCATCATCATGTTGTAGTTTTAGATGGTATAGCAGTTGTAGGTGCCAATGGTTGGTATTGCCATACCGGCACATCTGGATACATCAATGATGCTGAATCTCAAACTAATAGAAATGAAGATATCATCTATCTTAGAAATTCCATAGATAGATTACAAAGACACGGGGACGTAAAAAAGGTAGTTATCGTCACAAATTCAGTCCCTAGTGCAGAACTATATTTTGGTGAAGAACCACCTTATATCAACAATTTGCTACCCCTAGACCTAGCATTAGCTAGCGATACAGAAAGCAAAGTATCGCATTGGGTGTATGGTACTTATAACAAAGAAGTTGATGCCGTGTTTAATGGAATCAACTTTGTTTGTAATCCCTATTATGACAAAAATCCGTATTGGCCTAAGAGAATAGCAGTTTAAGCGTCAACTTCAACTCTTACTAATAGAGGATATCCTCGGCTGCGGGCATCTAAGGTGACTTCTATACCTCGTTGTTCAGCAATCTCATAGGGTAATACTGCTACTACTGCACTACCTTGAGCATGGATGCTTTTAGTGATGGTAATTGCGGTGTCGGAGTTGTAATTAAAATAATCAATAAGACTTGATACCACAAACTCCATAGTAGTCTTATCATCATTCATGTATATAACTTTAAACAACGGTGGTTCTTTTAATGCTAGATTGGGTTTGAGTTTAATTTTAGTATCTGTTTTAGCCATATTAGTCACCTATATTATGTAGATCGAAAAGGAGTGCAATCGATTTTGATTGCACTCTTGCTATTATATTATTTAGTAGATGTAATAGCAATCCTTCTGGGCTTTTGCTCTTCGGGTATTTCACGTTTTAGGTGAACACTAAGTATACCCAATTCCAAATGTGCATTACCTATCTCAACATGGTCAGCTAATTGGAATTCTCTGCGGAAACTTCTTTCACTGATGCCTTTGTGCAAATAAATGGCAGTAGGGTCTTCAACTTCCACATTTTCTGCGGCATGTTTGCCTTCAATGATCAAGAACTTTTTGTCCTTGGTCACTGACAGATTGTCATATCCAAACCCGGCCACTGCCACAGCAATCATGTACTCATCGTCATTGATTTGTACAATGTTGTATGGCGGGTAATTGTTGTTTAACTGCTGAGAAGTTATTCGGTTTAACTCGTCAAACATTGAGTCAAAACCAATTCCAAATTTGTGAATCTGATGGATCTGAGGAATATCGAGGGAATGAAGCGTTAAAGTTTTTGTCATGTTATTTCTCCTTATTAAGCAAATAATGACTATGTGAGCCCGACTATCGGCACTCAACTTATATTTATACTACACTACTTATGTAAAAATAATACTATTTAGGATAAATTAATATGACTTTGTTGGTAAAGTTTGATCCCTTAAATATCTCTTCCAACGTTTAACAGCTTGAGATTTAGCTATCTTTCTGCGAGTAGTAGGTTTAACATATTCTTGTCTATCCCGAATATCTTGTAGGATCCCCAAATCAGTTACCTTTTTCTTGAACTTTCGTAAAGATTTTTCAAAAGTTCCGTCAGTTACTATTACATGTGTTCCTTTTATACTCATATGATCGATTTGGGTTCTTTAACCTGCTCCTGACTAATATTTATCTTTTTAATCTACTTATGTAAAAAAGAATACTATTTAGCGTAAATAGATAAATAAAAGTGAGATTCCCGCCCTCTCTAACGCCGTGAAAGGGCATCAGCATGACTATTTATTCAATTTACCGGGTATCAAATTCTATTAATAAAAAGGTTTATATAGGATTCACTTCAAACTTTCCAGTCCGAATTCTTACCCATCAAAAAAGATTACATTTGTATAATTTTAAATTTTACAGCGCAATTAAAAAACATGGTTGGTACAATGACAAGGATAGATATTAAATACAGTATGCCTTTCTTATTTTTTATCTTAATTCTGTTCAGCCCTTTACTGGCATTAGCTGAATCAATACAAATAAACAAACCAGTTACCTGTGACTCTACACTGTTGGTATTTCAAGCATTGTTGGAACAGGCTGGTGAAAAACCCATATGGGTTGGTAAGGGCGATGGTAACGACACCAGTAGAACTGTTATATTGGCCAACGAAAAAACAAAATCTTGGACCATAGTACAATTTGACAAAAACATAGCCTGTGTTCTAGGATCAGGTATAAGCAGTCAGCAAATATTCACAGGGCCTGTAATATGATTATTCTTCTTCTAACCACCAATCCGAGCTTTCTGCCCTGACTTGACAAACAAAGTCGGCGTCACGAGGAACGCCAGGTGGGCAACTAGGATCTGGAACAGCGGCCATACCGGGAACATAAGTTCATTGTTACGTGGTAACAGAAGATCAGTCAAGGGTTGGCAACTAGTTTCGGAATAATAATTTCAGGATTAATGACATGACTCTTATCAATGATAAGTGATGTTATTCCATTCTCACGAAAATATTTAGTGTGAAACATTACCGGCATCAATGTTTTTTCAATCTCAGTATGTAATCCTCTAGCGCCGGTATTCAGTTTTAAACAATTATCTACTATCTGATCTAAGGCTTGATCTTCAAAGGTAAGATCAATATTATCGATTTTTAACAGATATGTGTATTGATCAATATAATTGTTTTTAACTTCAGTAAGGATCTTTTTTAGTTCTTCTTTAGTCAATTCACTAATACTTACTGTAGTAGTAAATCTACCAATAAATTCAGGTATCATACCAAACTTAATAAGATCATCCGGAGTTACTTGGCTAAGATCACCAAGCGTCTTTTTACCTTTTATATCTGCACCAAAGCCAATACTAGTCCCAAATTTTCTATTAGTAATGACATCACGCAATCCTACAAATGCACCACCCGCAATGAATAAGATATTTTTAGTATTAATCTCCATCATATCTCCACCAGGGTGTTTCCTACCACCAGCTGCTGGAATTCTACATACCGTACCTTCTACTAACTTGAGCAATGCTTGTTGAACACCTTCTCCGGATACATCCCTAGTGATACTTGAACTTTCACCTTTTCTAGCAATCTTATCTATCTCATCAACAAAAACGATACCGCGCTCAGCTAGTTTTACATCTCCACCGGCAGCATTAACTAACATCGATATCATGCTTTCAACATCATCACCTACGTATCCTGCTTCAGTTAAACTTGTTGCATCAGCAACTACAAAAGGCACATTGAGATATTTTGCTACAGTTTTTGCTAATAACGTTTTACCGGAGCCAGTTGGACCAATGATAAGCACATTACCCTTTTGGATCTCTAGGTCTTTGGGCGGATATGTGATACGTTTATAATGATTTGCTATTGCTACACTTAATACCATCTTGGCCGAGTTTTGACCTATAACATGTTGATCTAGATATTCTTTAACAGCAGATGGATCATATTTGATATTATCTAATTCGGTGATATTTTCCGTAGGTGTAATTTCCTCTTCTATAAGACGCGAACATAGAGTTATACAATCACTGCATATCGCTACTTCTTCACCTACTATCAGTTTCTTTACTATATCTTTATGGTTCCCGCAAAAGGAACAATGGCTTATCTTGTTATTATCAGTTGTCATATAGTAATTTATCTTTTTTCTAATATATACTAACATTTACTACTTGTGGTTAATGCCAATTCAATATGATTAGTTCTTTGAATAATATCCGCAGATACTTGGACCTTTATTATAGAATTTTCTTTACGATTACCTTCTATTATCACAACATTAGGTTCTCCTATATTGTAAAAACTAGGAATAGTTCCTAACACAAAGTTGGGAATCCTACATGTTTGTCCAACTATAGTACCTGCTGCATCTTTTAATGATAATAAGATCCTAACTTCATTATGTCCACCCAATGAGTATTTGATTGAATTAAGCATCAATCGATCATTGAACATATGCTGATATCTATCACCGATCAAAAAGTCTTTTGGATTCTTAACTGTGATAATCACATTAGCTGGTGCACGTTGAAATAACCCATAACGGGAATCATGTAGAATAGATACCGCTTCATTAAACGATACAATATAATCATAATTCCATGATAACTCATACGGTATTTCTAAGATAGCATTACGATATGAGTCAATCAATATATTATGTGGTTTCTGTATTATGATCAATGCACTTTGCGGATAAGAGGCAAGTACCGAGTTTAATATCTTATCACCTCTATTCTTTTGATCCATAAAGGAAGTATATCTAACATTGGCTGTTACACCATCAAACTCTCCACTAGATTTACCCGAAGATAGTCTTTGATCAACTAACTTGCTTTCTGAAACTAAAACATCGATAGTAGCTATTACATTACCGTCGGTAGCAATCACAGCAACTAGTTTGAAGTCCTGTATATAACCTGCACTATAAACAGAGATATCATCTTTGTTTATTTGCTTTATAGTAGATTCACGCTCAGAGAGGACTACACTGCCAACTTTAATCTGTATAGCCTCTCTAAAAGCGTTATCTTTAGCTTTGTCTAGGGTTGGCCCTTGCCCTATCACACGAATGTAGTTGTCTTTCGCTATAGCCAAAGGGGCCAACAACATACATACTGCCAAACACAGTATCTTGATCATATATGTTGATGTTAGTTAGAGAATTTTCTGCGGAGTTCGTTAGCCGAACGTTCGCTATCTTTATCCCAACGAATAGTCACAGATACTTCTTGTGGACCAACCGTTTCTTCCTTGATAGCCCTAAAACCACGCAAGATACCATGAGCATTGACCCTGATACTTTCAGAGAGTTGATATGCAGTGTTATTAGAATTTTCTCTAACCATAAAGTTAGTTTCTTTTTCTGCATCTGTATCAGACATAGCTACGGGATCAGAGTTATTGGATCTACTTTTAACACGATCATTAGCCTTTTCCACGTTTTTAGCGATAGTGTCATTTACCCTAGAACTAGAAATATCTTCTTGAATAAAGTGACGCACAGCAGCCCTAGCCCTATCACCGGCTCTGATCAATCCAATCCTACGATTGTTTTCAGTATTACCGTTAGTAGTAGCAGTTCCTACCGATTCGATAGAAACAATCTCACAATCAGACTGAGAGAAATTGTACCAACTACAATCAGATTCGATACGAATGGTATCTGCTTTGAAGGAGGTAGATAGCTTTTGATTTCGGATAGGTTCATCCTTATCTGACTTCTTATTAAGAAGTCCGCACCCCGTTAATGCTAATACTAAAGTTAATGCAACAACTTTTTTCATTACTGTCTCCAATGTATGTGGTTTAAAATTCTACAATATAATTGTAGCTTATAATGAATTTAAAGTCAAGACTTTTTGGTTAAGTATTCTTCAATAAGTTGCTTCTCGGTGTCCGAAAGTAAATCAACATCATATTCACCCTTCTCTACCATTTGGATTAGGAACTTTAGATATTCTTTATCGTGTAGATAAGTATCGGATGATTCCTTATTTACCTCAATCCACCTACTTCCGTCAAACTTATATGCGCGGTTTGGTAAGGTATCAACACGTACAAAGATGTCTTTCCTAGTTGCCATTTTAGGAAATTCTATACCAAAACTAGTGTTTATTGCATTACTTGCATCTGCGGTTAGTTTCATTAATTCCGGGCGCATTCCCATAAATACATCTTTATGCATCTGTTTACCGTCATATACCACATATCCACCACCCGTATCTTCATATGGTTTCTCTATAGTGACTCCTTCAGTAGAGATATCAGTGGTAACCTTGGGTTCTTCCTTGGACACTCCCTCAATGGTTGATTCCACTTCTACTTTGGGTTCTTCAACTACTTCTACTTTGGGTTGCTCTGCTGCTATTGGTTCTTTATTGGTTGCCCCTACCCATGGCTCAAACAGATAAGCATGTTTACTGATATCAAACGGTTCTTCTACTGGTTTAGGTTCTTCTATTGGTTTTCCGTCTAATGCATCTATCTCTTCTTGAGTGAACGGTCTGGTTATATCATCCGGTGGAGGTACAATAGACATGGCAGCTAAATCATCTTGTTCTAACTTATCCCATTCTCTACTTTGATTGGCTGCTATTACTAACATCAAGGCTAACGGATCAAATACCAAAACTAATAAGATTATAACCCATCTTACTGCACGTTCTAATACGTTTTGATCTGGGTTATCACCATAGATCAATGCAGCAATATATTTTATCGGGCCAACCTCAGCCTCAACTTTACGCAATTGACTTGCGATAGGTGCTCGTTCTTCGTTAAACTTCTTTATCTCTGCTTGAGATTTGGCTATATCATTTTGCAATGATGATCGTTCTTTGGCTTGTTGTCTGCGAATCGCTACCGCACGTTCTGCACCCTTGTCGCTATCAGTACGACCTAATATCTGATCTACTTGAGCATCCATCTGCTGCAAGGCTTTTTTGGATGTATTTATATTGTCTCGTTCAGTTTTGATCTTTTCATCGAGTAATGCAACTTGCGCACCAACATCACCTGTACCTATCCCTTGATCAATATGTGCTTTGCTTAGGAAACCAAATATACCCATACTGGTAAGTAAAGCTAACGCAATAACAGCAGGAACTAAGTAAAGTTTTAGAACCCAACTACATTTATCCCAATACTTGCGTAACCAAACGGTGGTAGTTATCTTTGCAAGTTCTAATGAACTACCCATCACAATAATAGGTATAACCGCGCCGGCAAAAATAGCGGTTAACCCTATTATACTATACCATGCTGCTATAGTACTTAGGATTAATGCTACTAATAATGTTACATTTGATAAGGAGTATATTTGTTTTAGCATCTAATATTTATGCATATAAGGAGTAGCCTATTTATGCACTGTCTTTGAACAGATGACCAAACGTACCAATAAACTCATCAATACCCATAACTAATTTTCTTGGGATACCTGGTCCTTGATAAACCAAATAAGTAACTAACTGCCCGCCGCGGCTTGGATCAGACTTTTTAATCTGTATCACTTCAATCCTATCGCCATCTGGGAATACATGTGTTTTACCTACTAGGTTTTCAGTTTCCATTATTTATATTTCCTTATGCTGTTACTTATCATCACGGAAACTTTTGAATCTAGGAAAGCGTAGACTGAATCTACCGTCTTGATTTTGAGTTACTGCATCTGCTAATACTACTGCTGTTTGACCAATCACTGATGATTTGTCATCCCAATAGGACTGTCGTTCTTCGTCGGTATAACCGCTACCAACATTGACTACAATATGTTTACCGTCATCAATACCTTCACATACCAAAGCACCCATGCGACCAGCATTTTTACCAGTACCTTCTTCTATACCAATAACTGTCAAGTCATAGTCATACACCGGTTTCCACTTCATCCAAAAAGTATTTCTCTTGCATTCGTAGGGAGCAGAACAATCTTTGACCATGATACCTTCAAATCCTGCATTGACTTGATCTTTAGCATATCGCATCAGTTGATCTTTACCCGCAGCCGTATCGAGGTCTACCATGATATGCGGCAATAGTTCAACATTAGGCATATCATCTATCGTTGTACGCATAGCTTCTAACAAATCAATACGCTTTGACAATTGAGCATTCCAATACCCGTTTTGGAAATCTTCTAGGGGAATAATATCAAAGATATTGAATACGCTATCGGTAGCTTGTACCTTTTCTTTACGACGGGCTTGTCGCATCAGTTCTTGGAATGACTTACCAATCACTTCCCCGTCTAATACGAATCCACCAGTCATACCGCGACCTTGATCTACATTCTTGAATGCCTGCAACAGTTTTGAGGTATGTTTCTTGACTTGATCTTCAATATGTGTAAAGTTATCAAACATTTTACCATTACGACTAAAGCAAATCGTAATTTCTGTCTCGGTAAAGACCATCATCAATACGCGAACCCCATCCAACTTAGGTTCTAAACGTTTAATACCCTTCATCTCAGGCCGGCCCTCACTATTAGCCGCAAGTTGGCAACCAAATATAGGAATCTCATATTCAGTCTTTTTGCAAATCTTGTTGATAGTTTTGTCGCTAACACCGGCACGTAAATCTCTACGCAATACCGCAGCACAAAAAACATTCCATTCTTCACTGTCAAATCGGTCAGCCATAGCCTGGACAGCATCACGCGCAGCATGGCCGGTAAATTTACGGTGACTAAGGTCTACCAGCAGGTCTTTAAACTCACTCCACGGGTTCTCGGCATCGATGATACCCGCGGTGTCTGGCACTTGTCTGATGCCATATGTTATATACGGATCATATGCTGCTTTGGTTAGTTCTAAGAAATTCTGAGCATTTACGCTACCCAACTTGGTAGCGGTAAGTGCCTGTCTAACCACTTCTTCTTTATGCAGGCGACTATCTGATTGGTTTAGCTTGAGTATCCAAGAGGCTGACATAGTTAAACTCCGTTATTTCGATATTAGTATTATAACTGACTTGACGATAGTTGTCAACTGTTTTGGTTATTTGCTTTGTGCAGAATCTCGTTTAGCACATTCTTCCTTCACCTCATCAGGGACATTAGTATATTCAGATTGCATCGAACATTTATATTCGATGGTAACAGCATCCCACTCTTCTTCATCCCGTGACAACCAATATATTATCGCTACCACAAACAAGATAGTATATACAATCCATTTTACTACTTGTAACATAATGTTATTTCTTCACCTGTTCTTGTACGAATTGCTTAGCTTGATCTACTGCATGATCTGCCATTAAGGTGATCCCGGTAAAGCCTACCGTAGCTACAACAATGCCAGCAACAAATCCTAGAATTAATTTCATGTATACTCCGATTAGTCAATATGTTATAGTGTAACACTACCTTCCAATAGTGTCAACCTATCTTTACCCGATTCAGCTGGGTGCTATCATCTCGGTGTGCTTTAACAGTGCCAATAATATTGATAGTCTTACCAATAGGCATCTGCTCCTTGTTACCAAAAAACACTACTTGATCATCACTTGTGATACCCGTAGTGTAAAAGACTGCCCAATTCTGTGAATAGAACGACTTGAGAACCTCGATAGTAAGAGTTACCTTGTCACCTGGCTTACCGATAAACCCACCACTGGCAAAATTAATGCGGTTGTCAACTGTATCACGCTTAACACCGCGTTCATAACAACTGGGGAGGCTAGTGATAACCGCGATACCGTATGTGTCGGTGATAGTGTCACGGTTAGCAATCACCATGGCGTTGTTGTCGAATTCGCTTAGCTTAATACCCTTAAGCACCTTGAAGGTCAGCGCCTGATAGTATTTGCGAACCAGCTTACCTTGTTCACGATCCTCGTCGGTGATCAGCGTAGTATCAGCCAAAAACATATCAACGATCTGCCTGTTAGTCGATACGGCTTCGGTGTTATCAATCGACTTGAGATAAGCCATATTGATCCGTTGAGCAGAACAAGCCGCAGCCCAAACATCATCAGCATTGAAGTTCAGCATATTAGGCTTAGTCCTAGTGCCAAATCGAGGATTGTAACCGTTCTTAGGGGTAAACTGATTTTGGTAATAGCTACGCATGATATCTCCTTTGCCGTTTATTGATTCAATACACGTATTATACAGAAATACCCATTTATTGTCAAGCGAATTCGTAGAATTTCACTTTAGGATCCAGTTTTTTAAGTTCTTTTGCGGCTTTTGTCAGTGAATTATACTTTACGTTAACCTGACTACGGGACAATTCACCGTCGCAAGTGAGATTTTCAGGGCTTAGATCATTGTCCAAACAATCAGCAACTCCCTGACGACCTTCACTAGTTTGGATTTCATAATCATATTGCTTACTATTAAAGATACTGTTCCAACGATTCTTCTGGTCTATGTATTTTTGCAATGCTGACATAAATAACTCCGTTTGTTAACTGTTTAAGTCTCTATTTTAGACCCAAATCCATTTATTGTCAACCTTTATCTGACATAGCCAAAACTGCGGGATACATCAAAATAGCTGCAGGTTGCCCCAATTTGGACAACATCAATACCTGATCTGGTAAAAGATCAAGTAAAGAACCTGAATGATCCCATGCAACTAACGCTACGGCCGCATAATACGCCGCATCTGACGCCACCACCCATTCTTTTGGGTTGGCTTTTGCATGTGTAAGTAACTGATCTATACGACTTGCGTTGGGTAGATGACTCCAGGGTTGCATTATCTGTCACCGTGCTTTAGCAA
>Ga0181348_1000030_pt1 | contig 40640 bp, 69 predicted proteins | sample Su13VDMM110DN_FD_130092 | JGI IMG/M metagenome (GOLD analysis project Ga0181348, IMG submission 130092) | Freshwater viral communities from Lake Michigan, USA - Su13.VD.MM110.D.N | ecosystem: Environmental > Aquatic > Freshwater > Lake | place: USA: Michigan | collected 2013-07-16
TCGTGATCGAGGGCGAGAAATGAGCGACTGGCAAGACGCCACCGACCCGACGCAGCCCGTGCGGGAACGCGAACTCTCGATTGCCGAAAAGCGGCGTCGCCTCGCGCTCCGCAAGATCGCCAAGCGTGAATGGCTCCGGCCCGGCGCCGATGCCGTCAGCACCTACCACATTGACGACGATTTCGAGAACACGGGGGCCTGAATGGAACGCCTTGGCATCGTTGATGAACTGGTAGAGCGGCGCGAGTCGGTGGTGGCCAGCCTCAGCCCTTCGGCTCGTCATCAGGCGTTCCCCACGGTCTACGCGCGTCCGGTTCCCATCGGCGAGAAGCGCGGCGAGCAAGTGCCGAAGCTGTCGGCGGAGATCGCCAAACTCAAGGGCCAGCTTACCGCGCTGCAAGAGGAAAACGCCCGGCTGCGGACGCTCCAGGGCGCAAAGTTCGAGGACCCGCTGGAGCCCGTCTCGATCCCGATTGTCGCCGTCATGCACAAGTTCTGCGACGTGATGAACGAGGCCGGGCAGACGGTCGGCGACGAGAAGTGGTCGCTGGAGCTTCTGAGATCTGCCCGCCGCTCGCACACGATCAGCCATCCCCGTCATGTCTGCATGTGGATCGTCCGCACGGTCTGCTCGCAGCCTTCCTACCCCAAGATCGGCTTCGCTTTCGGCGGCATGGACCACACCTCAGTTTTGCACGCGATGAAGTGCGCGCCCCGTTGGATGGCCGCCAATCCCGCGCTGTTGAAGGTGGCAACCGACGTGCTGCGTTCGTTCGGCGTCGTCCTGGCGCGGTTGGAAGAGGGAGGTAGGCCATGATCGGGGCGTTGCTTCTGACCCACCTCCCCCAGCGGCAGGGGAGCCGCTTCTCGAATCTCGTTTCCCACGCTGGCGTGCATAGCGCTCCGAACACGCCCAGCAACGGCCCTGCGGTCCCCTCCGAAAAACTCCCGCCGCAGGGCCGTACCTTTCAGAACCCCGACGCGGCCGATCGGCTCGGCTTCTCCTCCCTGCGTCGGGAAACTAGCGGCAGTGTCTTGGGGCGCTGCCGCACTTTTCTTCCGGTCCCTCACGAAGCCGCCCGATGTGAGCTGCAACGTGAGGGAGCCAAGAGGCGAGACAGTTGGTGCTTGCTTAGCCTCGAAATCGTGCCCGAAACTGGCCGCCAGAGTGGCGCGCCCGCATACGTCAAAGCGCGTAGGTGATCCCATGACCGTCCTGTCCTGTGCCCTGTCCGTCCGCGACGCCTTCGCCCGAGCCCTTCACGGCATGTCGGCCAAGGCTGTCGCGGCCAAGATCCGCAAGATCGGCGGCGCGGTATCGGCCCGCACTGTCGAGGCATGGAAGCAGGCCAAGCGGTCGCCCAGGGCGGAACACGTCATGGCGATGCTGGCTGACGACACGCTCTGCCCCCTGGTGCTGGAGCAGGTAAACCCGGCAGCGGCCTTGCAAGCGCGGATCGCGGCGGCGAAGAATACGCTACGGCATCTGCGGCGGCGCGTGGCCGCAATCAAGGGAGGGCAGTGATGGCACTTCGACTCAAGCCTGGGCTCAGTCCTGAGACGCGCGAGGCGTGGCGGAAGCACATCGAGGGCCGCTTTGAGGAGGTGGCTCCTGTATGGCGTCCGGTTCCCCGTGCGGAGCCCGCGCCTGAGCCGTCCTCCAACACTTTCGACATCTACTCGAAGACTTGGGTGGATACATGAACTGGCTACGCGGGCCGATGACGGCCCTAGCGCGCCAACCGACCGCCTGCTTCTGAAGGAGTGCTTCGATGGCCGACAAGCCAATCAAATACCCCGCCATGTCAGACGCTCGATACAAAATGCTTCACGAGCCGGGCCACATTTACGTTGCCCATTCGCGCTATTGCGATTGGGCCAAAGTCGGCTTTTCGTCCAAGGTCGGCGAGCGGCTGGAGGCGATCAATCGCCAGTATGCCGATTTCGCGCCGTTCTCATTGATGGGGACTGTGCGCTCAACCTGGAGTGCGGAGCAGCAACTCCATCGGTTTGCGGCTCCGTTTAGGTCCGGACATACCGGCAGAAGCAAGGAATTGTACCCCTCAACACCTGATTTGCTGAAGCTGCTGAGGGCGGTCCTCTCCTATCGCGAATGGGTGCGCCTGCCTTTCGACGACTACCGCAAGGCCCGTGATTACTACCGCTGGGTAGCGACCAGACCAACGGTAGCTGTTGAGGCTGAAATTGCATTTGACCGCTATTTCGACGAGCGCCGCCGCACATGGATGATGATTAGGAGCGCCGCATGAACATCGACAAGAAGGCCCTCATTGGCATCATCACCGAAATAGAGGCCAGCCGCGAACGCGCCAAAGGCGAGACGCGCCACCAGTCCGAGATCCTGAAGAAGGCCAAGGAACAAAACTTCGACACCAAGGCCATAAGGAAGGTCCTACAGCGCCGCGCCATGTCCGAGGCGGACCGCGATAGCCTGGACCTCGCAATCGACACCTACGAGCGCGCCATGGGCTCTCTGGCGACGGCTCAGGAAGCCGTCGAGGCTGGCCGCATGTCGGCTCGCGAGGCGTCCGAGCATTTTAATGTGCCGCGCGGTGCGCTGGCCGTTGTGACAGGTGGCGCGAAAAACGGGATTCCCGAGCCAGGGCCGGTGGCGCCATGACCGCCACCCCCTTGCTCGACTGGCGAGATGGCTCGCCCGAATACCCATCCATCGCCCGCCTTGTCCGCCGCGTCACGCGCGCCCCGCACGGCCAGAAGCGCGCCCTTGAGCGGTCCCTCCTGAAGGCACGCCTTGCCAGCCTCAAGCGCGAGATCAAGACGGGGAAGGTGGGGAAATGACCCGCCTAAACATCAGCGGATGCTCGGCAACTGTGTGGAGGGTGGCTTGATCCGCTACCTTTCCGTCTGCTCGGGCATTGAGGCCGCCACCGCCGCTTGGCATCCGCTCGGTTGGATTCCCGCTGCCTTCTCCGAGATCGAGGCGTTCCCCCGCGCGGTACTCGCCCACCATTACCTCGGCGTCCCGCTGCACGGCGACTTCACCACGATTGAGGGCAACGAGTATGGATCAATTGACCTTCTGGTCGGAGGAACCCCCTGCCAAGATTTCTCCGTCGCGGGACTTCGCGCAGGAATTGCTGGAGAGCGAGGCAACCTCACACTCGAGTTTCTACGCCTGGCTGCACGAACGCAGCCGAGGTGGATCGTTTGGGAGAATGTCCCCGGTGTCTTGTCATCTGACGGAGGACGGGCGCTTGGAGCCTTCCTCGGAGGGCTGGCAGAACTCGGGTATGGGTTCGCCTACCGGGTTCTTGACGCTCAGTACTTCAACCTGGCCCAGCGACGGGCGCGCGTGTTCGTTGTCGGATATCTTGGAGACTGGCGAAGTGCCGCAGCGGTTCTTTTTGAGCGCGAAAGCCTGCACGGGAATCCTGCGCCGTGCCGGCAAGCGGGGAAAGGAATTGCCCCCACAATTAGCGCGCGCACTAAAGGCGGTGGCGGTCTTGGAACAGACTTTGATTGCGACGGCGGCCTAGTCACTGAGACAGTCGGCGCGTTGTGCGCCGACGCGCACCCTGGCGGCTACAGTGGACAGGATGCCTACACAGGCCGCTTGATCGCCTTCTCAACCAAGGATCATGGCGCCGACGCTGGGGAGATAGCGCCGACCCTGCGGGCTGGAAGTCACGCAAAGAGCCACGCGAATGCGGGCGTAATGCCCGCTATCGCATTCAACTGGCAGAGCGGGGGAGACGCGCGCGGACTAGACCTCACTCCTGTAACCAGTGCGCTTTCGCGCCAGCAGACGCCCGCCACGCTCAATAGTACCGCCGTCCGCCGCCTCACGCCTCGAGAATGCGAGCGCCTGCAAGGCTTCCCTGACGACTACACGCTGGTCCCGTATCGCGGGAAGCCCGCCAGCGACGGCCCCCGCTACAAGGCGCTCGGCAACTCAATGGCCGTGCCGGTGATGGCCTGGATTGGCGAGCGTATCGCGATCGTGGAACGGCTCACAGCGGCCATCACAGATGGCGCGTCGGCCGGGTCAGCAAAGGTCAGGCACCCATGACCCGCCCCAAGTACGGCGCAAAGCCCCGGATGAGCGAGGCGGCCTTGCACAAGGCTGTGGCGGCCTACCTGCGCGTCGCCTTGAAGCCTCCGACGATCTGGACGACGATCGGTCACGGCGGCGGCGGCAAGATCCGGGGCGCCCAACTCAAGGCCATGGGCGTCCAGAAGGGATGGCCTGACATCCTCGTCATGACGCCCAACGGCAAAAAGGGCGACACGCTGGTCGTTGGCCTCGAACTGAAGGCGGAGAGGGGCCGCATGACGCCCGAGCAAACCGCCCTGCGCGACGCCTTCATGGCCACCTGGGCTTGGTACTTCAAGGCAACGTCTGTCGACCAGGTCGAGACGTTCCTGCTCGCGGCCGGCGTTCCATTGCATTCGAGGCTGTCATGAAACTCCCGCCCATCTCCATCGCCCCCGTGGACAAGCCTCCCGTCTGGTCTGTGATCCTGCCTATATCCGCCGCAGTGGCGGGGGTGGCTGCGTTTGTCGTCGGCCTTTGCTGGGCAATCTTGTGATGCTGCGCGGCATCTCCTTGAAGGCCGCGTGAGATATGGCTACAATCGCCATGCGCTCCGACGGGCAGTGCTGGAGTCATGCCCAGCCGTTCACCCCAGCTTCCTCGCTGGTCCTCCAAATCATTGGTGAACACCCGCCGGCTCGCATCTTTGGAGGAGATATGAGGTTGAGCAATGTCGCAGTGGTTTAGGTTTTACGAGAGCGCCTTGGACGATCCCAAGGTGCAATGCTTGTCCGGCGACCTTTTCAAAGGTTGGGTCAACCTCCTATGCTTGGCGAAGCGCCATGACGGGGCGTTGCCGCCGCACAAGGACATTGCCTTCGCCTTAAGGAAAACGGCCGCAGAGACGTCCAAGTTGCTGGACGCCTTGGTTTCGTGTGGCCTGCTCGACCACGATGAAACGGGCATTTCCCCGCACAATTGGAACGGCCGCCAATACAAGAGCGACGTTTCAACTGAGCGCGTGAAACGTTTCAGAGGCCGTTTCAATGGCCGTTTCGGAAACGGCGGCGAAACGGTGAATGAAACCCCCTCAGAGACAGAGACAGAGACAGAGACAGAGACAGAGACAGAAGCAGACTATGGAAACACCGATCTAGTGGAGAGAGGGGGCGCTAACGCGCCGCGCGCCAACGAAGGAGCGAAGAATGGCCGAGGAACGAGATTACCGGACGACTGGCAGCCGTCAGCCGACGAGCGAGGGTTTGCGTCCGATCTCGGGATGGACCCCGACGCCACAGCCTCGTCATTCAGGGACTACTGGGTTGCCGTCGCTGGCGCAAAGGGCAGAAAGGCCGACTGGCCCGCGACATGGCGAAACTGGTGCCGTCGCGACGCAGAGCGACGCCAGCCCTCCGGCGCCCTTGGGCCATTGGGTCAAGGAAAAGCTCGGCGGTTTCAACCTCCCCGAGGAAACGATGCGTTCTATGAGCAGCTCGCTGACATCGCACGTCGCGCCGACGACTAGCAGCGCCTGGGGCAGCGACGGCCAATTCGACGGAACCAAGCTCGGGCCGTTCGGCATCAAGCCGGGCTGGAACCGTGCGGAGATGCTGGGCGACCTTGCCCGCGTCTCTGAGGTCTGCAAGGGCGGCAAGCGAGCCGAGATTGCCCACGAGGTCGCCAAGCTGATGGTCCGCACGAAGAGCCGCGCGCACGGCGAGGGCGAGTCCCGCTTGATGGCGGAAACCATGGTGGCGGATCTCGGGGCCTATCCAATCGATGTCGTCCGGTTCGCCTGCGAATACTGGGTCGACGGCGGCGCCGACGCGAAGTTCACGCCCTCATGGCCGGAGCTGAAGGAAATCTGCGACAAGCGCATGGATGGCCGGTTGCGCCTGAAGCGCGCGCTTGAGCATGTGCTGGCGGTGCAGCCGTGACCAGTTCCATCCGCCAGTGGCTCGCCGACCGCGACGCCCGCCGCAAGCGCGTCCTGAGAGATTGGGAAGCTGGGCAGGGGGCGAAGATCAAGGCCAACCGCCCGCACGCGGTCTACACGGCCTGCGCGATGATGGCGATGGACGTGGCGGCGAAGGCTGGCGACCGGCTGGTCCTGTCCGCCCCCCAGATCGCCCTGTGCGAAGAGCAGGCCCTGTCGCGCGCCCGCGTCGAGATGTTCGGGCCGCCGCCGAAGACCGAGGAAACCTGGCTCACCCAGCGCGAGCAGGTCCGTCAGGCGTGGGCCACAAACCCGCATCCCGTCCGCAAAGCCTTCGTGGGGAACGCATGAGCGACCTGATCCCATCTGAGCAACTGCGCGTGTCCAGCTACCCCGAGCGGCCGAAGGGTGGTCAGCACGTTGGTGACGGACCGTTCGGCGTCCGCGTCGAGCACATCGACACGGGCCTCGTCGCCTGCTGCATGACCAGCCGCTCGCAACACAAGAATCGCGAGATCGCCATGCACATGATCGAAGCGGCGCTGACGCATCCGAAATGGCGGCTTCTGTGACCGCCGTCATCACACAATGGCGACCGGAGACGCTGCAATGAGCGAACAGATGGCCGTTCAAAACACTGACCGCGAACTTTGGCGCGAGCGCGAGGGCGACTACTACGCCAACTCGATCCACGTCACGGCTGCCGGCAGCATCGGGATCGACGTAGGAGGCTTCGTGATCGTGATGCCTCTGGCACGATGGCACGAGTTTGCCGCCGAAAAGCTGAACACATTCAAGCGCGAGCGTTCACCCACAGATGGCACCTCTGCCCCGATCAGCAAAGGTCAGGCACCCCCCAACTCTCCCAAGGAGGAAGCATGAGCAAAGCAGATGAACTGAGGGCGCTGGCTGATCGATGCGAGCGGGAGGAGGGGAGCCGGGACCTCGATGTCGCGATTGCTGAAGCTGTGGGAGCGCCCGTTGGTGCCGACGAGGGGCACACCTACGGGAACACGCTCGACTACACCACCAGCCTAGACGCGGCCGTGACGCTCTCTGACTGGTGCATCGCTCACTTGAGCGAGATTGGCGCGGATGGCTTGCCAATGTGTGTCCTCACGGACGGCACGCGGGAGGCGCAAGGCATGTGCCTCAATTCGCCGACGAGTGGGGTGACGGCTCTTGCCCGCGCCCTCGGCGCCGCCGCCCTACGCGCCAGAGCCGCCGTCTCACACGAGGACCCCGGTGCCATGCGGAGTGAGCGCAGCGAACGAGCCACCTCGGATACGGCAAAGGAGGAAGCATGAGGCCAGCCGGTTGGTACTGGGTCAAACGCACCTCCGACGAGGCATGGCAGCCCGGACGCTGGGCGCCTATGCGCGAGTACCCTGGAGAATGGCGCTGGGAGTTTTTCTATTACCGGGGCGAGATCCACCGGGGCCGCGTCCACCGCGTCGGGGAGCGCATGAATGCACCAGCTTGACCCGCCCATCCCGGTCAAGGTCACGTCGCCCGCCCTCCCGCTCGGCGTCCGCGCCCAAGCCCGTTCCGGCTGGGCCTACGCCTGGAAAGAAACCGGCATAGACGGGCACCGCCTCTGGATCGTCGTCATGGACGAGACCGGCGAGGTGGTGGACGTGCCCCAGCCCGAGATTCATGTCGATCCGAACTGGTCTTATGGGAGGCGCGTATGAACGGCAAAAAGTGGACCCCCGAACACACGGAGATCGTCAAATCCATGTACTGGTACAGCTACGACCACGAGATTGCGCGGGCGACCGGGCACTGCGTCGATACCGTCCAGCGCCGCCGCGCCGCCTTGGGGTTGTCCGCTTATCGAGGCCCGCGCGTCCGTTACGGCACCTTTGCCGAGCTTTCCCCCGCCGTGCTGAAAGCAATTCGCATTTCCTGCGTACAAGCCGCTTGACTTTCTAAGTCGGAATTGGAGCATTTATCAGGCTGACCGCTCCACAACCGAGCATCAGCCCATGGGCGAGAGCCCGCTCAGAACAGCGAAGAAACAGCGCGGCCGTCCCTTTGCCAAAGGCAAGAGCGGGAACCCCGGTGGCCGCCCGAAAAAGACCCCCGAGCTTCGCGAGGTTGAAGACCTGTGTCGGCAAGCGTCTCCAGACGCCGTTGCCCGCCTTGTCGAGTGGATGCAGTCGGAAGACCCGGCCACGTCTGTCAAGGCGTGCTTGGGAATCCTGGCGCAGGGATTCGGCACACCGAAGCAGCGCGTTGAGGTTAGCGGCAAGGACGGCGGCCCGGTTCAGATCGCCCGCATTGAGCTGGTGGACCTGTGAGCGCCACAGCCCAGATCGCGCTTCCCCCCAAGCTCAAGGGCCTGTTCGTCGGCCCGGCTGACGTGCGCGGCGCCTATGGCGGGCGAGGCTCTGCCAAGACGCGCTCCTTCGCCAAGATGACCGCCGTTCGTGGCTTCATGTTTGGGCAGGCGGGGCAGGGCGGCATCATCCTCTGCGCCCGCCAGTTCATGAACTCGCTGGCCGATTCCTCGCTGGAGGAGGTCAAGCGCGCGATCGAGGAGGAGCCGTTCCTCGCGGCGTACTACGAGGTCACCGAGCGCTCGATCAAGAGCCGTGATGGCCTGATCGACTTCGCCTTCGCGGGCCTGGATCGCTCCATCGAAAGCGTGAAGTCCAAGGGCCGCATTCTCCTGTGCTGGGTGGACGAAGCCGAGCCCGTGACGGCAGAGGCGTGGTCCATCCTGATCCCGACCCTCCGCGAAGAGGGCGAGGACTGGAACGCCGAACTGTGGGTGACGTGGAACCCCAAGCGCAAGACCGCCGCCGTTGAGAGCCGGTTCCGCCATGCCAATGACAACCTGATCCGCGTCGTGGAGATGAACTGGCGGGACAACCCCAAGTTCCCCGCCAAGCTGGAGCGCGAGCGCCTGCGCGACCAGAAGGAGCGCCCCGACCAGTATGCCCACATCTGGGAGGGCGCCTACGTCTCCGTCATTGAGGGCGCGTACTACGCCAAGGCACTGACCGAGGCGCGGGCACAGGGCCGCATCGGCAACGTCGCCGCAGATCCCCTGATGACCATCCGCCTGATTTGCGACATCGGCGGTACGGGCGCGAAGGCCGACGCCTTCACCATCTGGGCGGCTCAGTTCATCGGCCGGGAAATCCGCTGGCTGAACTATTACGAGGCCGTGGGCCAGCCTCTCGCCGCTCACCTCGAATGGTGCCGCTCGCAAGCCTACACGCCCCAGCGCGCTCAATTCTGGCTGCCTCACGACGGCGACAGCAACGACAAGGTCTACGACGTGTCCTACGCCTCCGCGCTCAAGGCAGCGGGCTACGAAGTGACGGTCGTTCCCAACCAGGGGAAGGGCGCGGCCATGGCCCGTATCGAGGCCGCCCGCCGCCTGTTCCCGTCGATGTGGTTCAACGCGCCCACGACGCAACCGGGGCTCGACGCCCTCGGCTGGTATCACGAGAAGCGCGACGAGGTCCGCCAGATCGGCCTCGGTCCCAATCACGATTGGGCATCGCACGGCGCGGACGCCTTCGGCACAGGCTGCGTCGTCTACGAACTCCCCGCCGTCGAGGCTGAGAAGCGCAAGAAGCCCCGCGACATGGGCGGATGGATGGCCGCTTAGCATGAACAACCGCGACATCCTCGTCATGTGCCGCCAACAGGCCGCCGTCTGCAAAGAGCAGGGGCACAAGGAAACCCATCAGTTCCTCACGGCTCTTGCCGACGAGATCGAGGCTTTGCGCAAGCAACTCCGCATCAGGGTCATGGATGCTGCGACATCAGTCGTGGTGGACAGGATTTACAATAATGGCTGACACCACCCCCACACGCGGCCCTCTGGCCCCTGACGGCAGCGTCCCCAAGGACAAGGCCGCCCTGCTGCAACTCGCGCTCGCCCATGCTGATGAGGCTTGGAAGCAGGAGTTCGAGAACGTCTCCAGCGGGCGAGACTGCCAGCGGTTCTATGTGGGCGGTGAGGCCCAATGGGACAGCGAGGCGCTTGCCCAGCGCAGGCGGGCCAACCGCCCGGCCCTGACCATGAACCGCTGCCCCGGCTTCGTGCGCCAGCTTACGGGCGAGGTCAGGCAAAACCCGCCCAGCATCAAGGTTCTGCCCGCCAAGGACGGCGCGACGGTTGAGGCGGCTGAAATCTTCAACGGCCTGATCCGCAACATCGAGCAGCAGAGCATTGCCCGCGCGGCGTACACCAAGGCGGCGGAAAACGCGGCTCAGGCGGGCATCGGCGGCTGGCGCGTCGTCACGCAGTACAGCAGCGACGACAGCTTCGACCAGGATATCCGCATCAAGCGGATCAACGACCCGTTTCAGATCCTCGTCGACCCGCTCGCGCAGGAGCCGGACAAGTCCGACATGCGCTATGGCTTCGTGTTCGAGGACCTGGCGCTGGAGGAGTACAAGAAGCGGTACCCCAACGTCCCCGCCGAGAGCCTGCCGACGAACGTAGCCGACCAGGGGTTGACGTGGCGCACGGTCAACACGATCAAGATTGCCGAATACTGGTACCGCGAGCCGGTCAAGAAGGTCCTGCAGCTCCACGAGGACGGCGCGGTCAGCTACTCCGACGACAAGGACGTGTCGCAGTCCCCGGTGGTCCAGTCGCGTGAGGTGGTGGTCCAGCAGGTCAAGACCTGCCTGATGTCCGGCGCTGGCATTCTTCAGGGGCCGACCGATTGGGCGGGCCGGTACATCCCCATCTGCATCGTCGTGGGCGAGGAAATCTGGTCGGACGGCCGGGCAGTCCGCAAGGGCATGATCCACGACATGCGCGACCCGCAGAGGGTCTACAACTACACGCGGACGGCGGCGGTCGAAGCCGTGGCGATGCAGCCCAAGGCGCCGTTCATCCTTACGGCGACGCAGGGCACGGGCTACGAGGACCAATGGCAGAACGCGGGCACGCAGAACCTTGCCGCGCTGTTCTACAAGGGAGACCCGGCCGCAAACGGCCCGCCCAAGCGTTCCGAGCCGCCCATCGCGTCGCAGGGCCTTGATGTCCAGAGCCAGCTTGCCGTGGGCGACCTTGAGGGCGTGGCGGGCATCTACAAGGCCGGGCTGGGCGCCCCAAGCAACGAGACCAGCGGCCGGGCGATCATGGCCCGCCAGCAGGAAGGCGACACGGGCACGTATCTGTACATCGACAATCTCGGCATAGCGATTCAGTACTGCGGCAAGATCCTCGTGGACCTGATCCCGAAGATTTACGACAGCACGCGCGTTGTCCGCACGCTGGGCGAAGACGGTTCAGCCAAGATGGTCCGGATCAACGACCCGCAGCAGGACGAGCGGACCGGCATGGAGATCGTGATGAACGATCTGTCGGCCGGCGAGTACGACGTGACGGTCGCGACCGGCCCGAGCTTCGCCACCAAGCGCGCCGAGGCCGCCGAGTTCATGACCGAACTGCTCCGGGGCTTCCCGACGCTCACGGACATTGCCGGCGACATCATCATCAAGAACATGGACGTGCCCGGCGCCGACGAGATCGCCGCGCGCATCCGCATGGCGAAGGGCCTGGACGACGACGGCCAGCCGATCGAGCAGGAGCCGCCGCCGCCCGATCCCAAGACGGCTGCCGACGCCATCGCCAGCGCCGCCAAGGCCGACCTGACGGCAGCTCAGACCGAGGGGCAGGAGATCAAGAACGCCGCCGACTACATGGCGTTGCAGCAGATGATGCTCACGATGGGCCAGCAGATGCAGGCCGTTCAGCAGGGCATGCAGCAGATGATGGCGATGCAGAAGCCCGGCGGCGGTCAGCCTCCCGGCCAGATGCCCGACATGGCCGACCCCGCCAATCAGATGGCCGCGCCCCCGATGGGCGAAGCGCCCCCGCCCGGCGACATGCCGCCCATGGTCGAAATCCCGGCCGACGACATGCCTTCAGACCTTCCTCCGACAGTCGAGATCGGCGGAGCCGTTGCGCCCGCCTAACTACGAGGTGATTCGTGAGCGATATTGACTTGGCGGCTATAGTCGCGGAAGATGCAAAGACTTCGGGCGCTCCTCCACAGGATGCGCCTGCCCCGGTCGAAACTGCGGCGGAAGCGACCACCGCCCCGGTCGAAGAGACCGCGGAAGAGCAGCCATCAGAGGCCGAGGGCGAACAGCCCCAGCCGAAGAAACCGGGCGGCGGCTTCCAGAAGCGAATCTCAGAACTCACCCGCGAAAAGCACGAGGCGAAGCGCGAAGCAGAGCAGTTGCGCGAGCTTCTGTCCAAGGCCCTTGGAGGCCAACAGCAGAGCCCGCAGCCAGTCGAGCAGAGCGACGAACCCCGTTCCGAGCAGTTCAGCAAGTACGAAGACTTCGTTGCGGCACGGGCCGAATGGAAGGTCGACCAGCGGGTGAAAGCCACGCTGGAGGGATTCCAGAAGCAGGTCGGCGCCGTCGACGAAGAGAAGGCCCGCATCGAGCGCGCCAAGACCTTTGCCACTGAGGCGAAGGCTCAAGGCAAGGCCATTCAGGGGTTCGACGAGGCACTTGAGTACGTGCGCTCCGAAGACTTCCCGATGACGCCGGCAATTGCGGAGTTCCTTCTCGCCGCCGACCAAAAGGCGGCGATGGTCAAGTACCTGGCGGACAACGAGGACGAGGCGTTCAGGATTTCCCGACTCGGGCCTGTAGCGGCGGTCAAGGAACTGGCGAAGGTGGAAGCGCGATTCAGCGCCAAGCCCAAGCCGAAAACTTCATCGGCCCCGCCGCCGCCGGCAACAGTGTCCGGAGGCGCGGCAGCCCCGCAAACGATCGAGCGTATGGATCACAAGGGCGTCCTCGAATGGGTGCGCCAGTTGGACCAGAGACGCTAGACGGTGGCGAAGGCGAGAGTCCGAAGGGGCCTAACCAAACGGTTAGGTCATCATGGCAAATACGATCATCACGCCGAGCATCATCGCAAAGGTGGGCTTGGCTCAACTCGAAAACAATCTCGTGATGGGCAAGAAGGTCTATCGCGACTACTCGCGTGAGTTCGTGAAGGTGGGCGACACGATCAGCGTTCGCCGTCCCGTCAAGTTCACGGCTCAGGATGGCGCCGTCGCCATCAACCAGGACGTGACTGAGGGCAAGTTCGCCCTCTCCATGGACAAGCGCAAGCACGTCTCGTGGTCCTTCTCGACGCAGGATCTCACCCTGTCGATCGAGGAGTACAACGAGCGGTACATCAAGCCGGCCGCCATCGCTCTGGCCAACCAGATCGATTACGACCTGACGGGCCTCTACAACAAGGTCTGGAACTGGGTCGGCACGCCGGCCTCGCCGGTCGACTCGTTCGCCGACTTCGCCAAGGCGCCGCGTCGCCTGGACGAGGGCGCTGTCCCGCAGGACATGCGCAGCGCGGTCCTGTCGCCGGCCGATGCCTGGGGCCTCGTTGGCTCGCAGACCAGCCTGTATATGCAGGACGTGGCGCGCGGCGCCTATCGCGCGGGCGACATCGGCACGGTTGCCGGCGTCTCGACGGCGATGGACCAGAACATCCGCATGCACACCAACGGTGCGGCGGCGGGTGGCGGCCTCATCAACGGCGCCAACCAGAACGTGACCTATGCCACGAGCAAGGACACGAACACCCAGACGCTCATCACCGACGACTGGACGGCCTCGACCACGTTCAAGGCTGGTGACGTGTTCACCATCGCGGACGTGTACGCGGTCAACCCGGTGTCGAAGCAGTCGACGGGCGTCCTGCAGCAGTTCGTCATCCAGTCGGACCTGACGGCCACCGGCACGGACGCCACGCTGACGATTGCCCCGGCGATCATCACGAGCGGCCCGTACCAGACCGTCGACTCGATCCCGGCCGATGGCGCCGCGATCACCATGACGGGCACCGGCTCGGCGCAGTACGCGCAGAACCTCGTGTTCCACAAGAACGCCTTCGCCCTGGTGATGGCCGACCTCGAAATGCCGGACGGCGCCACCTTCAAGGCTCGCGAGAGCCAGAACGGGTTTTCCATCCGCGTCATCAAGTACTACGACGGCGAAATGGACGAGGACAAGATCAGGCTTGATGTTCTTTACGGAACGAAAGCAATTTATCCGGATTTGGCGTGTCGCCTTTCCGGAACGACCTGATTTAACGGCATTTCATTGAGGTGAATGGTCATGGCGAGTATACTTCCTTGGTCCGAATGGAACAGAGAGGTTCTTGCCATGACCGTTTGCTGCATCAAGGAATGTGAGAAGCCTGTGATGGCTTCGGGAATGTGCTCCGCGCACTACACGAAGCTCCGCAAGTACGGGAATCCCGTTGCGGAGCGACAAGCGCAGTTTCATGGCCTCCCTCTTATGGAGAGGCTCATGAAGCGGGTCACAAAAGGTGAAACCTGTTGAGAATGGACGGGTTCAAAGAACCAGACGGGCTACGGCATGATTAACGTCGAAGGCTCGCCCCGTTTGGTTCATCGCATTGTGTGGCGGGAATTGTTCGGCGCGATCACGCCAGATCAGTTCGTCTGCCACAGGTGCGACAACCCATCCTGCTGCAATCCGGCCCACCTGTTCCTCGGCAACTACCAAGTCAACAGTGACGACAAGATCAGCAAGGGGCGCCATCGTTGGGGCCTTACGCGCGGAGAGAGACACGGCAACGCCCGTCTTTCTCCTGAGATTGTTCAGGCAATCCGAGCCAGCGCCGAAGACGGTGTTGTTTTGGCTCGGCGTTACAGCGTTAGCACTTCCCACGTCAGCGACATTCGACGCGGCAAAGTGTGGAAACATCTCGCTTAGGAGAATCATCATGGCAGTCAATCAGCTTTCCGACGCTCGTACCGATGGGACGACCCTCGGCCAGAGCGTCACCGATCTGATCTCGTTCTACGGCAAGACGCCGATTGTTCAGCGCTCCGGCGCTGACCAGGCGGCGATCACCGTGGGCACCAACACCACGGCGGCCAATACCCTGCTGATCGAGATCCGGGCGGCGCTCGTCGCCGTCGGCCTCATCAAGGGCGCGGCCTAAATGGATACCCGCGTAGCGCCGGCAAGGAGTGTGCGTATCGCCGTGCCGGCCTACGCGGGGCTTTCCGACGACACCCGACGTTCGATCATCGAGGGCGCCAAGGCGCTCGTGCAAGCGGGCATCGAGATCGAGGACGCCGATGGCGTCATGGGGTGTTGCTACGTCGATTACGCCCGCAACCAACTGGTCGCGCGCTTCCTCCGGGGGGCCGCGACCGATCTTGTTTTCATCGACTCCGATGTTGGCTTCGAGCCCGACGCGCTGCTGAGGCTGTGCCAGTCCACGCGACCGCTGGTGGCCGGCATCTACCCGAAGAAGATCGACCCGCCGGAATGGCCGGTTGCGCTCGACGCGGCGGAAGTCTGGTCGGACCGCGAGGGGCTGGTGGAGTGCAGCATGCTCCCCACGGGCTTCATGCGGATTCACCGCTCGGTCTTTGAGGCCATGGACGTGCCGCGCTACGCGATCCCCGGCGAGGGCGAGGCGGGCGCCTATTTCCAGTGCGTTGTGCGTGACGGCCAGTACATCGGCGAAGACGTGGAGTTCTGCCACCGCTACCGCGCGCTGGGCGGCAAGCTCTACGCCTTCGCGGACATGGACCTTCGCCACGTCGGCCACGCCAAGACCTTCCGGGGCAACTGGAGCCACTGGCTCAAAGAACAGATGAAGGAAGCCGCATGAACGGTTCTGTCTCCACCGCCATGACCGAGGCGGGCGTGAACGCCTACGAGCGCATCCAGCGCACGAAGCAGTCGCAGCAGGTCATCGTGGCGTCCGTATTCCAGGCGATGGACGCCGTGCGCCGCCGCGAGGCCATCAAGGCGCCCGGTGCGGCTCCCGTGTACGTCCATCAGGACTGGCCCTCGTGGCGCTACGGTCCGAACGGCGAACGCAAGGTATTCGCTTCCCCCGACGATGTGCCGGACGGCTGGACCGATTCCCCCGACTTCGTGGCTGCGGCCAAGGAGATCGGCGCCGAGATCGTGGCGGACCTCCCGCGCGGGCGCCGGGCTCGTGGCTAACGTCCAGAACTTCGACATAGCGGCGGGCGAGGTTCGTACCCTCACGATGTACGCCCGCGACTACGCCAACGCCGTGCAGAGCCTTTCCGGCCTCACGGTGCAATGGCGCGTCGGCAAGCCGCCGTGGGACCCCATGAGCGGCACGCCGACCTTCACCAAGACGGCCACCATCGTCTCGGCCGCAGCGGGCTCGTTCACCGTCTCGCTGACCTACGACGACACCTACCAGATCGAGGGCGATTTTCTGCACCAGGCAGTCACGTCCTCCGGGCTCGTGGTGGTCACGGGCCGCCTGCACGTCCGACCCAGCATCAGGAGCGGCTGATGGCCACCAGAACCGCACGCGATGTGATCTCTTATGCCTTCTGGGATCTCGGCGTCGTGGCCGACCAGGAGGCGCTGAACGACACTCAGGCCAATTCCGGGTTCCGCAAGCTCAACGACCTGATGGCCGGTTTCGAGAGCGAGGGCATCCGCTACGCCCACACCGATCTTGCTACGCTGGACTCGACCGTGAACGTGCCGGACGGGCAGCTTCGCAATCTGGGCCTGATGCTACAGCGCGAGCTTGCCGACCAGTACGGCGTGCAGTTGAGCCCCGAGAATCAGGACGCCATCCGCAACGCCAAGACGGCGCTGCAATCCTACTACTACGTGCCGATCACCTCGGCGCCGGACCTGTCGCTGCGGCCCCGCCAGTTCGGGCGCTATAATTTCACGCAGGGGTGAACCGTGGCCGACAAGCCTAAAAACTGGCTGGGAAGAGCCCTCGACGCCGTAGCGGCGACGGAAACCAATCCGCTCGCGCTGGCGTGGCGCATGCTCCCGCCGGAAGCGCGCAAGTCGTATGCGAGCCTGCCGAATGCCGTTGCCGAGCTGACGCCGGGCGCGGCCATCCGCGACACGGTGCAGGCAAGCGGCGACACGGCAAACGCAGTCGCACAGGGGCGTGGATGGGATGCCGCAAGCGGTGTTGCCAACATGCTGACGGCGGCGGCGGGCGTCCTGCCGGGCGGGAGGCTCATCACCAAGGGCGCAAGGGAACTCGCCCAGCCCATCCGTGCCTATCACGGCAGCCCGCACAATTTCGACCGCTTCGATATGTCCAAGATCGGCACAGGCGAGGGCGCGCAGGCTTATGGGCATGGGCTTTACTTTGCGGGCAACGAGGCTGTGGCGAAATCATACAAGAGCGCTGGGCCGGCGGCATACTCCGCAGTCGACGATGTTAACAAGCGCCTTAGCGCGCTTGCCAAGGAGATGGACGCCAACAGCAACGGCTACCGTAACTGGAGAGATCCAGTTTTGGGGGAAAAGCTTGCGGCGGAGTATGACGCGCTCATGGCGAAGCGCCGCGACCTCGGACACATGTACGAGGTCAACATCCACGCCGACCCGGCTAAGTTCCTCGATTGGGATAAGCCGCTGAGTGCGCAAAGCGCGCCCGTGCAGAAGGCGTTGGAGCAGTTCGGCATTAGGGCACAGCCGGAACAAATGCGCGCATACGACGATGCGTTGTTGGAAGCTCTGACAACCAACAAAAACGTGACTCTTCCGAAGCAGCCCCGCGACCCTCTAGGAAACGACATATATCACGGCGGACCGCGCACTGGCGGATTGGGCGGGTATAGCAATCCCGTCGCGGCATCCAACACGCTCCGCGACGCAGGCATCCCCGGCATCAAATACCTAGACGGCGGCAGCCGAGCGGCGGGCGATGGCTCGCGCAACTACGTCGCCTTTGACGACAAGATAATCGAGATACTCCGCAAGTACGGACTTCTCCCCGTTGCGGCTGGCGGCGCTGCCATTGCTGCGAACCCGCTCAGTGTCGGCGAAGGGGAGGCTTACTAATGCGCGGCCCGTTCGCCCTAGGCTTTGCCCAACAGCGCTCCCGGCCGGTCAACGCCGCGCGGGTGGTGAACCTGTACGCGGAAGCCACGCCCGAGGGCTCGCGCTCCAAGGTGGTGCTGTACGGCACGCCCGGACAGAAGGAATGGCGCACCATCGGCAACGACACGGTCCGCGCCGGGATCGAGGCGCAGAACGTCTGCTACGTCCTGTCGGGCACGACGCTGTGGAAGACCGAGGCGGACGGCACCACGACGGCCTGCAGCGGCGACGCGATCCCGCCCACGGGCGCGGCGACCCTCATCAATAACGGGCAGCAGATCGGCTTGCTCGTCGTCCCTGACTTCTTCGTCATCACCGATACGGTGGTGGTCAAGAACGCCTCAGCGGGCGTGCCGGCTGTCGGCTTCTCATCGGTGTCCTATATCGACGGCTACGGCATCCTGACGGTCAACGACTCGTCGGGGCAGTTCTGCATCACCGGCTTGCTAGACTTCGCCACCATCGACGCCCTCGACTTCGCCAGCGCGGAGAGCAGCCCGGACGGGCTTGTCGGCGTCCTTGTCGATCACCGCGAGATTTGGCTGTTCGGCACCAGCACCATTGAGCCGTGGAGCAACACGGGCGCGTCTCCGTTCCCCCTTGAGCGCGTGCCGGGTGCCTTGCTTGAGCGCGGGTGCGCGGCGGCCCGCAGCCCCGCCAAGATGGACAATTCGGTGTTCTGGCTGGGGGATGACCGCATTGTGTACCGGGCGGACGGCTACCAGCCCATCCGCATCTCCACCCACGCAATCGAGGAAGTGTTGCGCGTTGGCACCGTGAGCGACGCCTACGGCATGACGTACTTCCAGGGTGGGCATCACTTCTACATCCTGACCCTGCCAAGCCTCAACCGGACGTTCGCCTACGACCCTGCGGCCTCCGCCGTGGCGGGTGCGCCCATCTGGCATGAGCGCCAATCGGGAACCTCGCTGACGCCCGTAGCGTGGAACGTCCAGTGCATGTTCTCCGCCTTCGGCAAGACGCTGGTGGGTCTGCAGGGCGGCCGGGTCGCGGAACTGGACCTCGATACCTACACCGACCTCGGTGAGCCCATCCGCAGCGTGATCGTCGGCTTCCCGTTCTTCGGGGAAGGCATGCGCGCCATGATGATCGACTACGAGATTGAGTGCGAGTTCGGCATCGGCCTGAACACCGGGCAGGGCAGCGACCCGCAGGTGATGATGCGCTTCTCAGACGACGGCGGCTTCACCTGGAGCCCCGACCGCCGGGCGAGCATGGGCCGCATGGGCGTCCGCCTCATCCGCGCCATGTGGGACCGCCTTGGCGCTTTCCGCCAGCGCGCGGTCGAAATTTCCATATCAGATCCAGTGAAAAAGGCTTTCTACGGCATGCGGACCAATATCCGGCCGCTTTCCCGATGACGGCGCCGCTCAACACCTCCGCCGTCATTGTAGACAGCGCAGGCCGGGCAACACGCGCCCTGATTGCGTACTTCCAGAGCCTTGGAACCGGCGTCGTGAAGCGCACGACGTACACCTATGCGGAGATCGCGCTCATGACGCCGACCGCTGGCGACACGGTCGTTTGCACAGACGCCAGCACAACCACCATCGGCAGCACCTTGGCCGGCGGCGGCGCGAACATCGTTCAGGCCATCGGCAACGGCACCAACTGGAAGGTCTTTTGATGATCCGGCAAGCTGAACCAAAAGACATGCCCTCCATCATTGAAATGGGTGAGGCTTTCTTCGCTGAGGCGGGATGGGCGGCGCGCGCCGAGTTCTGCCGCGAGTCCTTTAGCGAAACCGCAACCACGATGATGGAGAAGGGTATCCTTCTCGTTGTCGACAAAGGCGGCGAGGCGGTCGGCATGGCCGCTGCGGTGTCGTCGCCCGCCTACTGGAACAGAAAAGTCTTTATTGGGCAGGAGCTTTGGTTATACTGCAAGCCAGCCCACCGTAAAGGTGTTGGCGCAGAGCTTCTCAGGCAGCTCGAATCCGCCGCCAAGGCGCGCAACGTAAAATTCTTCGGCATGGTGGCGGAGCATGGTCTCCGTCATGAGGCACTCGCTCAGGTTTACAAACGAGCGGGCTACTCCCTTGCCGAACACACGTTTTGCAAGGCGCTCTGATGGCGATTTTCTCCGCTCTTGCTGGTTCGCTTGCCCAATCCGGCGCACAGGCCGGCGGCGATATGGCGTGGAACGCGGCCAACCAAGGCGCGAACCAGAACCTTCAGGAAGCCCAGAAGGGCCGCGCCGCTGCCTCGCCGTGGACCAGCTCGGGCACGTCGGCTGTCGGCAAGATCACCAACCTGCTCGGTCTGGGCACGCTCACGCAGCAGGGCAACAACCAGGGGATCTATTGGGTCGATCCGACTGACGCCAAGGGCGCGCAGGAGCGGGCCATGGCCGATTTCCAGACCGACCCCGGCTATCAGTTCCGTGTCGACGAGGGAGCGAAGACCCTCGACCGATCGGCAGCCGCGCGCGGGCTTCTCCGCTCCGGCGCACAGATGAAAGCCCTTACCGACTTCGGCCAGCAGATGGGCTCGCAGGAGTACGGCAACTATTTCGACCGGCTGTTGAAGGTTTCCGGCATGGGCGGGGAGTCGACCGCCGCCGCCAACAGCAACGCGGCCGGGCTCACGCAGGGCGCTGGCAACATGCTGTCGCAGGGCGGCGCGGCGCGCGGTTCGGCCTACGCAGACGGCGCGAAGTCGATGGCGTCGGGCATCAGCTCCGGCGTCAACAATATGATGGCCGGCGCGTACCTGTTCGGCGGGTACGGGAAGCCCAAATGAGCAACCTAGTTGCACTGCACCATGTTGCCGACCCTGTAGCAGTACCGGCTAGTCGGGACGCTTATGGCCGGCGCGCTGGTCGCAAACGGATTGGGTTTGTTCAGCACGCTCGAAACCACGATGGCGTCGGCTATAGGGTCACGCCCCTCGCGGGCGCCCGCGCAGGCAGAGAGTGCAACGCAGGTCAGCAGAATAGCAATCTTTTGCATGTTCACCTCCGCCCCGCCGTAACATCGGACTCCGGGGCAGGCTTGGCAAGGGGGGCTGCGTAATGGCCGGCGGGCTCCTTTTCCCCGACGTGGCCGGGACCCTCGCGCCGCTCATGCGGATGCGTCAGGCCGAAGAGCAGAACGCCTTTCAGATGGAGCGCGCCCGCAAGGCCGACGAGGCCGACGCCCGCGAGCGCGAAGCCTCTCAGTATGTGCCGGCGGCCCTTGGCGGAGATCGCGAGGCGCTGAACCGCGTCGCCAGCATTTCGCCCGGTACGGCGATGAAGCTCGCCCCCTTGCTGGACCGCGCGGACGCGGCAACGCGCACACGGGCCAAGGAGGCGGCGGAGTGGACGACGCGGGCCGCTATGGGGGTTTTGAGCCTGCCGCCCGACCAGCGCCCGGCAGCGTATCAAGCCGCCCTGGCTGAAGGCCAACAGCTTGGATACAAGATCGACATGCCGCCGCAGTACGACCGCGCGGTGGAGGGGCGCCTTAATCAGGTCATCAATCAGGCGCGTCCGATTACGGACTACTTCAAGAATCAGGGCGATGGCCCGCAGGCGATGCCCGCGCCGGGTGGAGCGATGCCCGCAGGTGGCGACCGTTCGGCCAATGCCATCGCCGGCATCGAGTCGGGTGGACGCTACGACGCCGTAGGGCCGCCTGCCAACGAGAAGGGCCAGCGCGCCTACGGCAAATACCAGATCATGGACTTCAACGTCGGCCCGTGGACGCAGGAAGTCCTCGGGCAGGCGATGACGCCGCAGCAGTTCCTTGCCAGCCCGCAGGCACAGGACGCCGTGTTCAAGGCCAAGTTCGGCCAGTACACGCAGAAGTTTGGCAGCCCGGAAGCCGCGTCGCGTGCGTGGTTTGCGGGTGAGGGCGGGATGAACAACCCTGGCGCAAAGGATGTGCTGGGGACCAGCGTCCAGGGCTACGGCGACAGGTTTGCACAAGCCTATGGTGCCGGCGCCACCGGCCCCGGCCCGCAGGTCGCACAGGGCGACAACACGCGCGCCGATGGCTCGGGCAACGCGCTTCCCCCAGCCGGTCAAGCCCCGGCCGCCATTGGCGCCGAGATCGACGACATTCGCCGGCAAGTCCGCTCTACCGGCGGCGATCTGTTCCAGAGGAACGGTCAGATCGAGATTCAAAACAACCACTACGTTGTGCGCTCGATCCAGAACCCGCGCCAGATCGTCGGCATGATCCCCATCAAGCCGCCGAAGGAGCAGGGCGCAGGCCCGTTCGCCGGAACGGGCATGGACCAGCAGGCCATGAATATTCTTCTGAGGGGAGATCCTGCGTCTCCCGAGTACGCGCTTGCTTACTCGCATCTCAGCAAGGCCCGCACGACAATTAACGATGAAGGGCGGCCCGTCACCATTCAGCCGATGGACCTGTCCGCAGTTCGGAGGCCGACCGGTGCGGCGGCGCCGCAGCCGCAAACTGGCGGTGGCGCAATGCCGCCTGTGGCCGCTCCGGCGCCGGGTGTTGCGCCTCCTCCCGCCGCTCCAGGCGCTGGAGTCACGACCAGTTTGCCGGGTGGTGGGTCTGTCACTGTTGGTGAGCCTGTCGCGCCCAAGGGGCCTAGCAGCACAGAAATGGCTAAGCTGCGTAATGCTCGCGCCGAAGCCGAGAAGATCACGGCGGCGGCGAACGACTTTAAGTCGGAATGGGCGAAAGCCTCTGTATCCGACCGCGCACGCGCGCTTGCCGGGGCTAATACGCCACTCAACGCTGCGTACAACAACTTCGCCTTGCTGGCGAAGGGCGATGCCTTGTTCCAGTTGGGCGTCCTGAACGGCCCTGACCTCGAAATCATCCGCCGCACCATCCCGGACCCGTCCACGGGTAAGTCGATCATGACGACCGAAAACGACGTTACTTCGTCGGTGGATAAGGTGCTGAACATTCTCAACACGGGCATTTCGGCCACTGAGAAGCAGCTTAACATCACGCAGCCGCAACAGAAGCCCGCGCCCCAAGGCGCCACCAAGGGCACTTACACCGGCCCGGACAACAAGCCGATCAGTTGGCAGGAGATCGAAGCCACCGCGAAGAACCGGGGGATGAGCGCCGACGAGGTAATTGGCAGGCTCGGCTTGAAGCCGACCGGGATGCAGTAATGGCCGACCTGTTCGACCGCTACGGCATCGCGACCAGCCCGGCAGCGGCAGCGCCTGCGCCTGCATCGGCTCCGGACCTGTTCGACAGGTATGAGTTTGCAAGCGACGGCATGCCGTCCGGTGGCGTTCAGGATTGGGAGCCGCAGGGCTACAGCGGCACGCAGATGGCCGCCCGCAAGGTCGGACTGGCCGCGCAGGGCGTGAACGACGCCATCTTGCCCACGATCATCGGCGCGCCCGTGGATGCTGTGGCGTGGGGCCTCCGTCAGGTCGGCGTCCCGGTCAACGACCCGCTGGGCGGTTCCAAGTCCATCAAGCGCGGGATCGACTACGCGGCGACACTTCCGGGGCGTGTCTCCGATGCTGTATCGCAGGGCTCGACGGCGCCCCTCACGGATGACCGGACCTCGCGCATCGAGCCGGTGACGGCGGGCGAAAAGACCGCCTATGGGGTGGGCGAGGGCGTCGGCAATGCCCTGTCTGTTGCAGTACCCGCCGGCATGGTGGCGCGCGGCGCACAGGCCGGGACCGCAACGCAGGGCGTGGCGAACGTGCTGGCCTCTCAGCCTGTCACGCAGGCGGTTGCCGGCGGTGTGGGCGGTGGCGTCACCGGAGCAACGGATAACCCTCTATACGGCCTCGCGGCCTCTCTGGCGGTGCCTGTGGCTGCGGCCGGTGTGCGCGGCGCGATTTCGCCCGTCACCAACCGCCTGTCGCCGCAGGAACAGCGCCTCGTGCAGGCCGCGCAGGCCGAAGGCATCCAGCTTACCCCGGCACAGATGACAGGGAGCCGCAGCCTTCGTGGGGCGGAGGAGACGATGGCGCGCATGCCGTTGTCCAATACGCCCATGCAGGCCGCTTTCGAGACGCAGCGCGGCCAGTTTAATCGCGCCGTCATGCAGCGTGCGGGCGCGGTTGCCGACGATGCTTCACCCGACACAATGCAGCGGGTTTTCACGGGGCTTGGGCAAGTCTTCGACGACCTGTCTGCGCGCACGACGGTCAACGTCGACCCGCAGTTCGGCCAAGCCGTGCAGCGTGTCGCCGCCAACTATGGCCGACGCCTTGAAACCGACGTGGCCCCGGTCTTCCAGTCCTACCTTGACGACCTGACCCCGCTCATCCAGGCGGCCAACACGCCGGGCGCGGCGCCGCAGATTGCCGGCGATGTCTACCGGACGATGCGTAGCGACATCACCACGCGCATGCGGGAGACCAACAACCTGCCGCTTCGCCGGGCGCTGGGCGGGCTGGTCGAAGCCCTTGACGATGTGATGGAGCGCAGCACGTCGGGCGCCCTGCGGCAGGAATGGCAGGAAGCGCGCCGCAACTACGCGAACCTGATGACGATCGACCGCGCCATGCAGGGCGGCACGCAGGCAGGCCGCTCGGCCGGCGATGTGCCGTTCAATGCCCTGTCGACTGCGGTCAAAGGAAGCGACCGGACCGGCTACACGCGCGGGCGCGGCGACCTCAACGAGCTTGCGCGCATTGGCGACTACATCGCTGACAAGGTGCCCAATTCCGGCACCCCGGAGCGGTTGGCGTGGCAGAACATCCTGACGGGCGGTGGCCTGTTCACGGCTGGTGCCGCCTCGGGAATCGGCATGCCGGCGGCGGCGGTGGGCGCGGCAAGCCCGTGGCTGATCTCGCGCCTCTACAACTCGCCCGCTGGTCGCGCCTACCTGACCAATCAGTTGGCCGGCAATACCAACTTTAATGCCTTGTACGGATCAACGGCGGCGCAACAGGCGCTCCCAACCGGCCCCGAGAGACAGCCGAACGTGCTGCGTCTGCGAGGCGGACAATGACCTGCGTGTATAGCCACGCGGCGCCGAAGCCGAAGAATATGACGCCCAGCAGCCACGATTGCGCCGTGGGGAGCGGGTCGACCGCAGCTTGGTATCGGTCGAACGCGAACGCCGCGCCCACCGAAACGACGAGCTGCGACAGCTCCATCCAATCAATTCGCATGGCGGGAGCCTAGCAGATGTCCGCGCTCTTCACACCCCCGCGCTACAGCCCAATGTCGGGCAACGGCGCGTCCTATCCCGGCGCCAAGCTGTATTTCTACATCACCGGCACCACGACGCCGAAGGACACCTATTCCGATAGCGGGCTGGTGACGCCGAACGCAAACCCGGTCGTTGCGGACGGCAATGGCCTGTTCGGCTCGATCTATCTGGCGGCGGGCGACTACAAGGTCATCCTCCAGGATGCGAGCAGCAATGTCCTCTGGACCGTCGACCCCCTGTCCGGTCTGGGCGCGGCCGACACGCTGACCACGCGCGGGGATCTGCTGACCCGCGACGCCACCGGCTACGAGCGGCTTGCCATCGGCACGGCGGGCAAGGTCCTGACCAGCAACGGCGTTGACGTTCTGTGGTCCACGCCCGTCTCCCCGCGCTCGGCAGTGCAGGGCCTCACCTACGCCAACAACGGCACCGACGCGACCAATGACATCGACATTGCGACCGGCTCCGCGATGGACGCGACCAATGCCGTGATGATGGTGCTGGGCTCGGCTTTGACCAAGCGGCTGGATGCGGCGTGGGCGGTCGGCAACAACCAGGGTGGGCTCGATACCGGATCGATCGCGGATACCGACTATTTCATCTGGCTCATCAACCGGCCCGATACCGACGTGACCGACGTGCTGTTCTCGACCTCGGCCACGTCTCCGACCATGCCGACCAGCTACACCTACAAGAAGCTGATCGGGTGGTTCAAGCGGGTGTCGGCCGCCATCGTCGCGTTCAACACCTACGAAGGGCCGGGCGGGGCGCTGGAGTTCAAATGGAAGGCGCCGACGCTCGACGTGGACCTTGCCAACACGCTGGAGGACGTGCGCCGACTGGATGCCCTCAAGGTGCCGCTGGCGTTCTCTGTCGAGTCGATTGCCCGCTACGAGATGTATGACAACGCGAATGCCACGATTGGGCGCGTCTGTTGTCCCGATGAGACGGACGCGGCCCCCCGGCAAGGCGACGCGCCACTGAACAACCTGTTCAGCTATCCCAACATCTTCGCTGTTCAGGAATTGCGCATCCGCACCGACTCGTCCGGCCGCGTCGCCTCGCGCGCCTTCGGACCGACGACCGTTGATACCTACGCAATCGCGACTGTCGGCTTCATCTGGGCGCGGAGGTGATCCGGCAATGAGCGATGCCGCCCCCATCAATATCACCGCATTCCAGCCCTTCGAGGGCGGCCGGGGCAGGCGCCTGTCTGTCGCGACGACTTCGGCGCGCGTGGAGCTTCCCGGAACGCAGGCGGTGTCCAATCCCGAGCGGCTGCGCGTCCTCGTCACCAACCCCAACAGCTTCACCGTCTCGATCCTGATGGGGCAGAGCGACGTGGTGGCGACGACCGATTGCCAAGAGATCCTGCCGGGAACGCAGGTGCTTTTCACCCCCCCGACCGTGGCCCCCGACGGCGTGTGGATCGCGGTCATCTGCGAAGGCGGCTCGGGCCACATTCAAGTCACGGCTGGATACGGAACATAGGAGACCATGATGCCCCCCAAAGTTGAAGCGGTTGAAGGCTCCGTCCAGGAGCGAGGCTATGAGCAGATCACCAGCCTCAGCGCGGCGGTCGGCCTGACGGTGCCCGAAAACACCACGTTCGCCATGATCGGCGTGGAGTCTCAGGCCGTGCGGTATCGCGCGGACGGAACCGACCCAACGGCCTCTGTCGGCAAGCAACTCGCGGTCGGTCAGGAGATCAAATACACGGGCGACCTTAAGGCCGTGAAGTTTATCGAAGTGGCGGCGAGCGCGAAGCTCAATGTCAGCTACTACGGGGTCGTGTGATGGAGATTTACACGCCTCCGTCTCAATCGGTCCTGCTGGCGCCGTTGAACGTCGGCGCCGTTGACCTGATCTCCTATCTGGAACGCGGCCAGCCGGTCGAGTTGCAGGCCGGGACGGCCGACATCACCCTGACGACCTCCGCTCAGGCACTGTCGTTCCTCTACCGCGCGCACATGCTCAGCGCCCCGGAAGGGGAAGAGGTTGTCATCAACCTGCCGGCGATGGACGAGACGTGTACGCAGACGCTTCTGGCGACCACGCGCAATATCACCGTGCGCGGCGCGGCGTACACCAGCACGACGCTCTCGACGCCGTTCGCCTCCATCACCAGTTCGGCGGCCGGCAATCACCGCGTCGATCTCACGGTAGCGTCTGCCACCGGGGCGGTTGTCGGCGGATTCGTCGTCATTACCAGCATTACGGACGGCTCGGGGCGCGGGCGCAATCTGCTCGGTTGCCACGAGATCACCGCCGTTAGCGGAACCACCGTCACCATCAAGCACAAGTCGCGGCAGAGCGCGCTTCCGTCGCTGGCCGGGATCAGCGCCGGCAGCGTGCGCTTCATGTCGACAATCCTGCGCTTTGTGGGCCGCACCGGAATCGACATCAGCGGTTACTACGGCGGCCTGTATCAGCGCATGGTCCTGGCGGGCGATGGCACCGGCTCCAACGTATACGGCGTGAAGGTTGCCGATGGCGCCTCGCTGCGTTGCGGCTGTTCGACCTCGCAGACCTTCGCCGCCGTCAACTTCGCGGAGCATGGGTTTTACGCGATCCAGCGCGCGACGCTGGAGGCATTCGACACCTACGCCACCGGGAACACCGGGTCCGGTTATCTCATCGGCAACGAGAGTCACGCCACGCTTACCCGCGCGGTGGCCACCGGCAATAACTCGAACGGAATTTCCGTCAGTTCGCAGTCGGTGCTGACCGCTACGTCGGGCAGCGCGCTTGGCAACGGCGGAAACGGCTACAACGGCAATGGCCCCAGTCAGTTGGTCGGCGCGTCCACGTTTGCCTTCGATAATGTCAGCAGCGGCTACTACGGCTCAGAACTGACCTATGTCGACGCATCCAGTGGCAATTCGCAGGGCAACTTGTACGGCGCCCGCGCCAACAACTCGGAAATCAACATCACCAGCGCGACGGTGTCTAACAACACCACGGGTGACAAGAAGCGCGAGAATAACGGCCGACTGGTAACAACCAGCACGGCGGCCGATTATCAAGTCCTCGCTGACTCGATCTACACCATGAAGGCCACGGTCGCCGACGATGCCGCGACCAGCTTCCTGGTGGACGCGAACGCCAGCCGCAATCTCGGCTGGCAGGTGTTCGTCAACAACTCAGGCTTCAAGGGCAGCGGCCACTGTCAGGTGACGGCGTCCGTGTTCTGCACGCTCGACGCTGACAGCGTCAGCATGGCGGCGACCACGGGCGTTCTATCCGGCACGACGGGCGCGGACGGCGTTGTCACCGTGTCCGCCGCTACGGATGGCCGGTTTTACATCGAGAACCGTTCCGGCGCCTCGCGCTCTGTCACCCTCATTTTCACGGGGCAGTCCACGTCATGAGAACCCTTTCCGTTGAAGGCAATACCCACACCGTCGACATCGACGGCACGATCCACACCGTCGCCATTCCAGAAGGCGCCGATCCGAAGGTGGCAATCCCGGCCGCGCTCAAGGAAGCCGCAGAGGTACGCCCGCCGACCTACCGCGAGCGCCGCCTTGCCGAGTACCCGCCGATCCGTGAACAGCTCGACATGCTGGCGAAGGACCCGGAGTCGTGGCGCAAGACGATTGCCGCGATCAAGGCCCGCCACCCGAAGGTCGCCGGCAAGGTCTGATGCTCCGCGCGCAGACCCGAGGGCCGCTCCCTGGCGGCTTGCCCTACGACCCGGCCTTTTTCAGGCCCACGGGCGGCGGCATCGGCGCGTCCTCGGTCATCGGCAATACGGACTATTCGCACTTCCCGCAGATGGAGTTGGGCGCCCGCCAGCGCCTGCATGAGTTCAACTACGAAGGCCCGGAGCATGGGCAGGACTCAGACGAGGCGGTGTGCCTGCGTCAGTTGGGCTTTGCCGGTGTAGACCTCACCATCGACGGCACGTTCGCGACGGGCGGTGTCGCTTATATCCCGTCCATTACCCGCATCGTCATTGACTCGGTCTATGACATCTCCGACGTGACCTTCACGGTCTATGGTTTCGATGAGCTGGGCTCGCCGCAGACGGAGACCATCACCGGCCCGGACGACGGGCGCACGACAGGCACGCTTTACTTCGCCGACCGCATCACCCGAGTTTCATGCAGCGGAAACACGGCGGGCATGCTGTCCGTTGGCTTTCAGGTCACGCCCGGCAAGATGGCGTACCGCTATTCCGACAATTTCGGGCGCAACTGGTCCACGCCCAACTATCTGGTCGACGGCAACGACAACCGGGGATACCGCCCGGCGCTCATGTCCTATGCCAGCGGCATCGTCGTCGCGCTCTACTTCAAGCTGGACATTCCCCTCTACGAGACGGGCAACTTCCGCCGCGTCTCCTACGACAACGGCGTCACCTGGGGGCCGGAGGAGGAGGTTACATTCACGGGGCTGGATACCGGCGACACGGTGGTCTTCCATTCCCGCTGGCGCCAGCTTGGCGACATAAACGGCGCGGAGGTGCAGGTATCGGTCGGCGCCTCGGGCAACCGCTCGTACACGCTGCGGACTTCGGACTACGGCGCGACCATTGCCAGCATCAAGTTCGCGGAAGTCGACCACGGCGCCGACAACGACCTGATCTATGAAATCGACAGCATCAACGACGGGACGAACACGGTCACGCTCAAGTCCTCGCATGGCGACGTGACCGCCTACTGGCCCGCCAACATGGCAAGCACGATCACCGGGACGGGTGGAGCGAACGGCAACAGCTATGTCATCTCCAGCTCGTTCGGCGCGGGCCAAACCAGCATCGTCCTGAACGAGCTGGCCGCCGGCACGGTCAGCGCCTCCTCCAAGATCAAACGCCTATACGGCCCGCGTCAGGTTCTCGATGTCGACACCGGCACGAACACCATCCGGATCGAGGGCGACCAGACGGCCAACATCATCGCCGGATCGGGCCACTATATGGGCTTCAACGGCTTCTCGTCGGGTGGCGTCGGCTATCTCGACGGTGTCGTGGCGGGCGCTACGTCCGTCACCTACGAGGCGGGCACGCCCGGCAGGACGGCCATCGTGCTATCGGAGCCGATTCCCACCGGCACCATCGCGCGGCCTTTCTCGCGCCTGTCCGACGTGCAGTTGGGCGAGTGGGGCATCGGCTGCCTCACGGATCTGAACTGGACGCTGGTTCCCCGGACCAACGCCATGCCCTCCGCGCTGCCCCGGTTCGTGACCAACGACGGAGGCACCACCGTCTCACTCGTCGGCGCCACGCCCACGGTAGAGGGCTCCTACGTCGCGCTGGAGGTCGATTTCGTGCCGACCGATCACGGCATAATGGAGCTTATTACCTGCTACGCCCGCAGCACGACGGACAAGTTCTTTGCCGTCTCCTGCGATGCCCTGCTGGCGCGCACCTCGTCGGATTATTTCTGCCCGCCCTGGTACTTCCTCAGCATTCCCGACGACTACAACAACTCCGGATACCACAGCATCGTCTTCCCCAACGGGGACGGCTTTGGCGTCATGGCCTATGGTAAGGAAAAGACCGAATCGACGGCTGAGGTTCTATGCCGGGTGGTGGATTTCGGGCCGGTCCTGTCCGATGTGACCTATGCCAGCCGCGCTCCCACCGCCTCCGACGACATCACCGCAGGCTTCGTGCCTGGCCGCCGCTGGGCGCTCTACGACGGTAGCGACCTCTACACGGCGATTTCGACCGTGGAGGATGAAGCCTCCTGGTTGAGCGCAATCCCCGGCCCGAAACTCAAGTCCGGCCAGTATTACGGCAACAGCCTGGCGGGCGCCGTGGCGACGCAGGCGATCACCGAGAACCGCCTCCACTTCGTTCTGGTAGAGGCCCCCGGCCGCCGGATCAGCGTGCAGGCGCTCGCGGTCTATGTCCGCAGCGCAACCAGCATGACGGGTGCCGAGCAGTTCAAGATGGCCGTCTACGACGACGACGAAGGAACGCCGGGCGCGAAACTCTGGGATGCCGGGACGGGCACCTTCACCGGCTCGGCAGGCAATCAGCGCCTTGAGGTTGAGGAGACAGTCGGCCCCGGCCGCTTCTGGATCGCCTTCATCGCCAACCTGAACGGCGGCGGCGCGATGCCCGGCCTTCCGAGTTCCGCAAGCGGCGGCTATGGCCAAGGCATCATCGGATATACCGGCGGCAACTACGCCAGCTTTGTCCGCTACGTCTACAGCGACCAGACCATCCCGAGCTGGGCGGCCTACACACTGCCCGACCCGGCACCGGCCGTCACCTACAACGACAGCACCGGCAACGCGATCCAGTTGGTTTTCCAAGTTGAGTAAATGAGTAAAGCAAGCGGCCCCCGACGATGCGCCACACCGCCGGGAGCCTGACCACCACCGACCCCAAGGAGGCCGGCAATGGCTGAGGAGAGCATGAGCGAGAACGGACGCAGAGTCAGCCTTGGGGTGCAGGCCTACCGGTGGCTTGTCGCCACAGGCCTAGGGCTTCTGGTCCTCCTGTCGCAGCGGACGCTTGCGGGAATCGATGAAACGGCGGCGTCCGTCCGGGACCTGAAATCACAGGTCGCCACCATGCAGGGCACCACGGAAAGCCGGTTCAATGCCCATGCCCAGCGGCTCGACATGGTCGACCGCCGCAACGACACGCAGGACACCAAGATCGACGGCCTTTGGCAGCGCCTGTGGAGCTTTCAGTCCGGGCCGAACAACCCGAGAGGCACGCCATGAGCGACGACGTTGACGACCTGATCTCCGACATCATCCGCCGCGAGGGCGGCTATGTGAACCACCCGGACGACCGGGGCGGCCCGACCAACTACGGGATCACGCAGGCCACCCTGTCGGAGTGGCGGCGCCAGCCCGTGACCGAGTTCCAGGTCAAGACCCTGTCGGAAGGCGAGGCCCGCGAGATCTACCGCGACCGCTACGTCACGAAGCCGGGCTTCGACGCCATCCCCGACGCGGGCGTGAAGGCGTTCCTGATCGACTACGGCGTCAACTCCGGGCCGGGAACGGCGGTCAAGGCCCTGCAAAGCGTGCTGGGCGTGCAGGCTGACGGCGCGTTCGGCCCCCAGAGCAAGGCAGCCCTCGCCAAGGTCACGAATTGGCCGGCGCTCTACAATGCGCTGATCGCCCAGCGTTCGCAGTTCTTCCTCGGCATCGTGGGCCGGGATCACTCTCAGGCCGTGTTCGCCCTTGGGTGGCGCAACCGCATTGCCGAGTTCAAGCCGAGGATTGCCTGATGCCCCTCATCCCCCTGCTGCTCGGCCTCGCGCCGACCGTCGCTTCATGGCTCATGGGCGACAAGACCGGCAAAGCCGTGGAGACGGTGACGGGCATCGCCCGCGACATTCTCGGCACCACGGACGCGGACGGGATCGAGAGGGCGGTCGCGGCCGACCCGAACCTCGCACTGCAATTCAAAATGGCAGTTTTGCAGGCTGAGGCCGACGCCCGCGCGCATACCGAGCGGCTGCGGCAACAGGATCTCGACGCGGTGAAGGCCCAGCTCGCTGACGTGGCGAGCGCCCGTTCCCAGACCGTCGATCTAGCCAAGGCGGGATCATCGATCGCCTGGAGCGCCCCGGCCATCAGCACGCTCGTCACTGTCGCCTTCATGGGTGCCCTGTGGGTGGTCGTGACGCAGGAAATCCCGGTCAACTCGCGCGAGATCGCCTACATCCTGCTGGGCACGCTGGCGGCCAAATGGGGCGACGTGGTGGCCTATTGGGTCGGCTCGTCCAGCGGATCGGCGGCGAAGGATGCCACCCTACGGGCGGCTGTCAGTCAGAAGTAGGGGTTCATCGCCTGCGGCGATGCCCTGTTCCCCTCCGGCGGCTAGACCTTCCGGCTTCCGTCAATGGATTTCGTCAGCGCCTCGCGCGGCTTTCTCTTGGGCGAGATGCTTCATTTGCTCAACCTCCTCGTCGGTAAGAGGCTTCCGGCGCAAGGCGTCCACGTTGAGCCAAACGTCCCCATCGCGGTCCATCCACCAACGGCGGGTTGATTCCTGGGGGCGTTTCATACGGCCTCTCTTGCTGTCAAGCGCGAGCGTTGTTAGACTGCGCTTGGGTTGAACGAATTGCAAAGACTGTTACCCCGGCGCCGACTTCACTCGGCGCCGGGTTTATTTTTGCTTCGGTGCCTGCGGCCTTTCGGACAGCACGACAAGCGCGGCGGGGCGGAAATCCTCCCAAGCCGGATACGAAAACGACGACCGCCCATAATCTCGCAAATAGCGGTCGGGGTTCTGGCCGGCGGCCTTGCATAGTTGCCGCGCTATTTGCTCAACGGCATCCATCAATGCACCACGCGCAAGTCGGTTCGGCGGCGCATCTCCGCAAACCCGTCGTATCCGTAAATGATTTCTGCCGTGCCATCCTCGATGGACCGCAGGAGGCGCACGGCGCCCAGAATAGGGTTGCGGCCAAGCCCCTCATTCTTGCAGGCGGTCACAGCAAACCCCAAAACAAGATGGCCGATGATGCGCCGGTCTTCCTCGTCCAAACCAAGGAACCGAGGGAACCAGACGATAGCGCCCTGATAGGTTTCGCGGCAGTTGATCCCGTTTTGCAACATCATGCGTCACACTCCTTCTCTAAAGTAGGCCGGTCGGCGCGGCTAAACCTTCCAACGCATTGAGGGCCGCACAAACTGTGTCGGCATCTTCCTCACAAAAGCATTCGCAGATGGTTTCGTAGACAGCCCCCTCGGGCAGCACCATCTGCTTTCCATCGCCGCCGATAACTGGCTCCATGGTGTCGACCACGGTGTGCGTGAAGCAACAGTGCGCCGATTTGCTGCCTTTAATCACAAGGTATCTTGCGGGCTTGTTCATCGGTCTAATCCTCTTATGCAGTAGGCCGGCCGGCGCGGTATGGCGTCCTTTAGGGCGCCCGCGTAGCCATTAATCCTTGGTAGAAGGGGAGAGCGCGGCGTCTATGGCCGCCCGATATTCGACGTAAAGAATATCACCCAAAGTCCGCCGCCTGCCGGTGGGACGAAAGCAAGTCGCGGCTGCCTCCAGCATCCCCTCCGTAGGCTCGCGCATTGCCTCGATAGCCGCTCGGGCTGCGTAGAGCGCAATTGTATTCAGCCGGTCGGAATGGCTCATGGTATTATCGGGCGCGAGTCAACGTGCGACGCGACCAGCCCAACCGCTCGGCGGCCTCGTTGAGCGTCATCGCCTCACTCATCCTTCTTCTCCTGCACCACGGGGTTGCGGTCTGTCATTCTATTGGTCCTTATGGAAGTGGAGTGGCTCGCTGCGTGGTCTATTGCGGCAGCGTCCTTTATTTTTCTTATCGGCCATGTTTTCGGCGTGTGTGCCCAGTCGCAGGTGATTAACGTTGATGCAGCTTGGAACGTCGCATTTGTGAAGTACGAACAGACCGGCAGGAATGGGACCTCTTGCGTCCACCCACGCCATACGGTGAGCGGGCTCTTGCTTCCCCCGCCATGATACTTTCCCGTACCCCATGTCACCGGCTGTCGCCCCCATCCATAGAACGCATCCGCTGTTCGGTTCGGGAATAGAAAAGCAATCAAGCCGCTCCCGTAAAGAAGCAAACCAAGGGCTACCTCTCTTGGGCATCTTTCACCTGTTCCGCTCTCTCAACTGCTACCTTCCGGCTTTGATCGCTCCACTGACCGCTGCGGCAACACGCTTGCCGAAGTGTTCGACAACGCCACCGCTGTAAGCGTTCACCGTGCTGATCGCCGCATGCGAAATCAGATCAAGAGACACAACATCAAGAGAAACGCTAATAGGCGGTTCGATGATCTTGCAAGCGTCTAGGTCCGCAACAAGGATGGGAATAAACCCGCCATCCTCCAGTGCCTTGCGATGATCTTCGCTGAGTGCAGCGCCATCGGTGTAAAGGAAAATACGAAGCGGCTTCTTAGACATCTTTCACACTCCATTAATTGCAGTAGGTCGGTCGGTGCGGAGCGGCAACGCCGCGAGCCAGCCCCTATTCCTTTTGTGAGAGGGCGCGGATGGATGCGGCAATCGTCGCGCATGTTTCCAGATGCGATCCGATCTGGACGCGACGGTCGCCAGAGCCCTTGAGGCGCACAAGCTCGCCGGCAAGTTGCTCCGCCACCTTCGCCGCTTCTTCCAGCGCCTCTCTCCTCACGTCCTCACTTGAGGAGGGGGAGCGGCGGTTCCATACGGCGATGGCTTCTGCGGGCGTCGGTTTGGCTGGACCATACGCCGCGCACGCATCGCACGTCACATAACTCCAAAACCTAATACAAAGACGCACGCGCTCCGCGTTATCGCACCACGGGCACGGCTTAAGCGTCTCCCCCTTCTGGGAGGGGATGGCGGTGGAGGTCATGGCTCGATCCTTCGGGTCCAGTAATTGTATCCGGGCGGGGGCTTGGGGAAGCTGCTGGGCTTCTTGATGCCGAGGTGTTTGCGGGATTGCCGCTTGGCTTTGGCAATGCGCGGCTGGTCGATGGTGGCCGTGTGGACCTTGTGGCAGGTCCGGTGCGCGACCTTGAGGTTGTCGCCGCCATCCTCGCCCAACAGTGCCAGGGGCCGGTCGTGGCTCACGTCCCATTCCTCACCAACGCGGATTTTGCGCTCGCACAGGTGGCAGACGCCGCCGTTGGCGAGGAAGATTCGCTCGCGCTGCATGTCCGAGATTTTGCGGCGGGCGGTCATGCGGCTGCCTTTTCCGCGTCGGCAAGCAAGTCGCCCGGATCGGTGAGCGCCACGCCTCTCTCCGAAAAGTGCCGATGCACGCCGTCCAGATAGGCCGTGGCCTGCTTGGTCGTCATGAGCCGGGTAATCGGGAAGTCCATGGGCTCCATCATGAGGGCCAGTTTCTGCTCGTAGGGCAGAGGCCTCACGATGGCGTCGTAGCGTTCCCGGAAGCCCTCATGCTCTGCCCGCAGGATCGGGACGCCGATGGTCAGCTTGCAATAGCCGCGCACTTCCTCCGGTGTCTGGTCGCCCAACTGCTCGGCAATCTCGTTGATCCACAACCGTTGCAGCTTGTTCTGCCGCAGGGTCCGCTTTCCGCCTTTGGACAGGGTGACGGTCAGCGGCAGCGGCTGATCCTCGATAAAGCGGAGCAGCAGCCGGCGGTCGGCTTCTGTTTCGAGGAAGCGCGTGGTCATCGGATCGCCGTCCGGACCTGCTCGAAGATGCGGACGCCGGGGATCTCGCGCCGCCCGCCGGCAATGGCCGCCTTGATGGCCGCCTCGTTGACCATCAGGTACTCGCGCGGCACCTGGGCGGCGTCGGTGACTTCGTGAACCCACTTCACGGACGCGGCGGCCTTCGTCCCGCTGAAGCCGACCACGCGAGCGGCCTCCTTGGCGATCACGGGCGCGCTGGGCGCGGGTGCCGGTTCCTCGAAAGCCTCGGCCTCCTTGCGGGCGCGCTCATCGGCCTCGCGCTGGATGCGGCGCTGCTCCTCCAACTTCTTCGTCTGGAAGGCGTTGATCGCGGCAACGACACGATCCGCCGCCGCCTTGACCGGCTCCGACATGACGGCGAAGTGCCCGTCGATCGCGCGGCCATCCTTCAGGATTTGGTCCTTCTCCTTCTTGCGCGCCGTCTCGATGGCCGTCAGGCACGCCTTCAGGGTCTTGGCCGTCTCGGCATAGGCCCCGGCATCGTCGTCGGTCGTGACCGGCGCGAGGGTTTCGGGGACCAGCGCCGCGCACTCAACCGCTTTGGCGGAGAGGTCGGCGTGTTCGATCTCCAGCCGCTCGGCCAGCGGCGGGGCGTTGTGGTGGCGGTCCATCAGGCGTCCACCTTCCGCTCAAGGGCTTCGTTGTAGGCGTCGAGCAGGCGCTCGTATTCGGTGGGCAGCGCCGTCTCGATCACATCGACCTTCAGCTTGTTCTCGGCCCACCAGTCGCGGGCGATGTGTTCGTCGGTGTTGTCCTGGCGGAGGAACGCGACCGACTCCTTGACCCACTGGATGCGCTTGACGGCATTGCCTGCGGCTTCCGGGGCGTTGATGGGCGCGGCGGCTTTGCCGGGAAGTTGCCCCTTCGGCCGTTCGGCGATGAGATGCGGTTCTTCCTGGGCCATGCGCTGGCCGGTGGCCGAACCCTGCCGACGCTCGGGGCGGAAGTGCGCGCCAGCGCCCGCTGAGCCCACAGGCCCCACAGCCGCGTTGCCGTCATCGTCCTCGGGCGCGACACCAACCAGCGCCATCAGGGCGTAGCGGCGGGCGTAGGTGGCTGCCGAGCCGTAGCCCTGTGCGTCCTGCTTACTGGCCGGCATGGCGAGCACGGAGCCGATCTGCTGGCCGCTGGTGTGCAGGAGGATCGTCTCGACCTCGATGCCGTTCTGGACATCACGAAGGAGCTGCACCACCGACAGGCCGTTGCTGGTCAGCGGCTCGCGGATGGCGGCCCACACGGCGGCAAGGTCCGCGTACTTGTTCTTGAAATGCGGGTTGGTCGCGTCCTTCTTCGCGCCTTCCATCTGGGCCTGGGCCTTACACAAGGCGGCGGCCAGTTCAGCGATGGGCGGTCGGGTCAGGCTTTCGGGCTGGATCATCGTGTCAGGCATCTGTTCTACTCCTTGGGTTGTAGGCGGTGGGTTGGGGTTCACCGCTTCGCGGTGCCCTGTTCCCCTTCGTCATCGGCCATCTCGTCCGCGCAATCGGCACAGAGGAGTTGGTGCGGTCGGTGATACTTGGACGCGGGCGCTTCCTCGCAGCCGTCGTCGCTGTCGCGGAGGTTTTGGCACTCGGCGCAGAAAAACATGCTCATGCCTGCCTCCCTTCGCGAACCATCGCCGCCACGTTCCGCAGGGGCAGGGGGCCGATCACGTCGCCATCCTTGAAGGCCACGATGGAGCCGACGATGCCGTCGCGCTCGCCGCTCTCGACTTCGCCGTAGTGGTCCACGGCCTCGTTGAGATTGAAGAACGTCTCCGCGCTCCACAGGACCTTCTGGAGGAGCCTGCTGTGCTTGCCGACCGTGACCACCCAGGTATCGGCGGTGCGGACGGTGACGCGGGCATCCCCACGCGGCGCGCTGTCTAGAACGGGGGAGAGGCTGTCGGGGGCCATGTTATGCTCCTATCGGTCGGCGCGGAGTTCGGCGGCGTAGTCGCGGGCGTCTGCGTGGTCGGCTGTGGCAATTTCAATCGCGGCGTCGTAGCCATCGCTTGAAAGCCAAGTGTCCGCCTCGGATTCGAGCGCGGCCTGCGCGAGGTCGGAGAAGGCCCCAGCGTCGCCCGCGCCGGGGCTGATCGACACGAACTCGATCTCGTCGGGATCGGCCGGGTATCCGGGATCGCCGTTGCGGAGATACATCACGGCCGGGCGCCCGGCGCGGAACTCGAACGTGATCTCCTGTTCATCCTCCCAGTCCATGCCGTTGGTGGTGCCGTGGCGGTGCCACGTGATTTTGTGCTTGCTCATCACGCGGCCTCGTCCAGGAGGCCAAGATCAGCGGCCTCGATGGCGCGCGGCTCGGCGTGGTTGATCGCGTTCTCCAGCGCGATGGACAGGGCGCAGGCGTCGGCCATGCCGAGGATAACATTGAACTCGCCACCCGTCGCGTTGTCGCCAAACTTGAGGTTGACGAACGCGTGGTGATTGTCGGCGGGGAACCCGGTGGCGCGGATGCCCGGCTTGCCGTCGCGCTTTACGCTGAAGGTCTTGCTGTCGGGGGCCATGTTATGCTCCTTCGGTTGAGGTTTCGATGCGGCCCCACTGATCACCCATGGCGTCAGCGATGCCGGGTTGTGTGCGGCTGCGAATCTTCCAACGGTCATCGCTCGGCGGTGTGAGCCAGCACGCGGGATGGCGGCCGGGTTCCTCGGGCGTCGTGGGCGCTAGTGGCGGCAAACCGTCCAGCCAAAGGCAGGTTTCCTTGACTTCGCCTTTGCCCGGCTCGCTCAGGTGCCAGAACTGCCACGGGTGGATGGCCTGCATGGGCCGCTTCCACATGGTCGAGAGTGCGCCGCGCGGGTTCTCCAGCGCCTTGCGTTTGATGGGAAGCGCCCAAAGCGTGCGGACCATGGCGAGCGCCCAATGCCGCGCCTGCATCCGCCATTCCTCGTTGGCCCAGCGGTTTGCCGATACGGTCAGATAGGTGCAGTCCGGGAACGCAATCAGCATGTCCCAGCCCATCTTGACGATGTCGTGGTCGATGACTGACTGGTGAAAATGGTACGGGCTGTTGTCGTCGGCCGGGAGAATGTCGCAGGACCAAGCGTCGTGCCCGCGACGACGAAACGCCTCGCGCACCATGCCGCTAGATTCACAGGCGACAAGGACACGCATCAGCCCAGCCTCTCGATGAGATCGAGAAGCACCGCCTTCGGATCATCAAACACTGGCGACGGCGCAGTGTAGCGGTCGGCAATGTCCTTGCGGTTTGCGATGAAGGTCCAGCCTGCAACACGGCCGATGCGCGGGATCGCGGGGAAGTAGGCAATAAAGCCTATTACCCGCTTACCCTGCCGCACCTTGCGCGTGCTGGTGTCTGGTACGGTCTCCATGGTGACGAGGGCGCGCATCAGGCGACCACCGGCAACGCGAGGCCAAGAACCCGGTGCATCTCGGTGAACCACGCTCGGCGCGTGTCTTCGGTCCAGCCCTTGGCGCGGGCCGCCTGATAGAAGGCTTCAAGATATACGGCTTGTGTGAGCGCGCCCATCACAGGCCATCCGACAGATCGATGCCGCACCACGCAGCGGCAAACCCAGCCTGAAGGCCACGCGCATAGTGCGGCTCCAGATTGGCGTAATGGACGCGGATCGGGAGAGCGCCCGTGCCCGCAAGGTAGCCCGCTAGATACCCGGCTCGATCAAGGCTCATTTCCGTCTCCCTCTCCGGGAGCGCTGCGCTCCCTGTTGATGACTGGAGATTACGAAAGGCGTACATACCCGTCAAGCGCCCAATTACGATTTCGGAAATTATTTTATCGCGATCCTCGTATTCCCGCTTGACGCCCGAAATCCGATAAGCGTAATCTCCACCCATGAGCACACACCTCCCCATCGACTTCGACAAGGCAAAAAAAGCCTACGGGACCATCAAGGCATGGTCCGACCGGCTTGAGGTTCCCTACACGACGGTCATCGGCTGGCGTGACTCTGGCGCCGTACCCCGGTGGCGTCTCTCCCATGTTGCTGGGGTTGCCCGCGAGGATGGGAAGGACATCTTTGGCAAGGCGGTGAAGGCCGCCCCCAAGCGGAGGACCGCCGCATGAGCGCAGAACAGATCGACGCGGAGAAGCTGGAAGAGGCACTCACCACACTTGAAGGCTGGGTCGGGGAGAGTTGGGAGATCATGCCGGACGTGCATGTCATCGTAAAAGCCGCCCGCGCCCACTTGGCCACGCTGCCGAGAGTGAAGGACGTGGAGGTGTGGCGCGTCGAGTACGCCTATCGGTGCGGCGGCCACTATGAGCCGACCGTCGCGCAATACTCTTCGCACGAGATGGCGCGCAATCACGCCGTCAACCTTGGCGGCGCTGCAAGCTGCATCACCGTCACCGGCCCTCACAAGCAGAAGGTCCCGGCCTGACATGCTCAACCAGGTTCTCACAGAGCTTGCCGCTTTCCTTCTGGTGATCCTCGTCGCGCCGGGCCTGCTGTGGCTGGCCTTCGACATCGTGATCGAGGGCGAGAAATGAGCGACTGGCAAGACGCCACCGACCCGACGCAGCCCGTGCGGGAACGCGAACTCTCGATTGCCGAAAAGCGGCGTCGCCTCGCGCTCCGCAAGATCGCCAA
>Ga0181348_1000031_pt1 | contig 40466 bp, 46 predicted proteins | sample Su13VDMM110DN_FD_130092 | JGI IMG/M metagenome (GOLD analysis project Ga0181348, IMG submission 130092) | Freshwater viral communities from Lake Michigan, USA - Su13.VD.MM110.D.N | ecosystem: Environmental > Aquatic > Freshwater > Lake | place: USA: Michigan | collected 2013-07-16
ACCATATCGTTTATATTCATTTTCATCTCCTTAACAACAACATTTGGCGGTCTGTAGGGGAATCGAACCCCTGTAAGCGGATAGACAATCCGCAGTAATAACCTCTATACGAACAGACCAAATTTGTATGGGGCTGCTGGTTTCCATGCCAGTCCCCAATTGAGTGATTCACACTATATTCAATTTATTCAAAGTCTGTGTGCAGTTAGAAATCTGCCTATCAGAGCCTGTAGAGTATTGGGCATCTTGCCTTGTTCCCCACGCTATCGGTTTTCTGCCACCGGATCTCTATCGCTAATCAAACGCCACTTTAACGAAAGTGGTAACGGGATTTGGTGGAGACAGTAAGATTCGAACCTACTCACCCGAAGGAACAGATTTACAGTCTGCCGCAACTCTCCCACTTTGCCGTGTCTCCAAATTTCTTGGTAGGGGTACAGAGAATCGAACTCTGATTAATAGGTTAAAAGCCTACTACTTTAGCCGTTAAGTTATACCCCCAAATTACCATATTGAAGCACACTCAACTTTCTGCCCTTGATTCACTACTGCTACTAGGGGCATGTTCTAATGCGCTTCAATATGGTACACGATACGAGAATCGAACTCGTCTTTCCGCCTTGAAAGGGCAGCGTCCTAACCGATAGACGAATCGTGCAAATAACTACAACAAATTTTTAAAGAGCGTATCAACTGATTTCTCAACCGATAAGTCGTATTATACATGAACCAGTTAACTTGTCAACCAGTCTGTTGTTTTCATACAACTGTGATTTTTTTACGTTGTTTTCTCAACCGATGAATGAAGTATAACACAACCACATCCTTTGTCAACCACTGTGTTGTATTTCTGAAACAACATCTTCATCAATAGAATGAATTATTTCTCTGAGTGATTGTAAATCTTTTTTTAATTCTTTATTAAGAGGATGAGTATTTTGTATTACAGTTAATTGCATTAATGCTTTTAACCTTAACCTTGATACCGTATCAATATATTCTTTCAAAATCAATCCTTTTTTTAAATCAAGACACAAGTATAACACAACCACATCCTTTGTCAACCAGTTTGTTGTATTTCTACAACATGTTTGGAGTAGGTGACAGGAATCGAACCTGCATGTAACGGATTTGCAATCCGCTCCCTAGCCTTTCGGGTCACACCTACACTAATTTTCTACGGGAACCACGGTGTGTTTCATCACGCCGCATTGTCCACGTATAAGAATTACCATCAGGTAAAACTTTATCTTCTACTGAAGCAACACCAAACTTACCTACAATTTCTGTAGTGCCATCGGTGATGGTTACAAATGTTCCGTAACCTTTTGCAAACAACATTGCTTCAGACAGTGTTGAAAATTCATTCAACGGTAATTTATTCTCACTTATAATTTTCCACATAATCATCTTTCATTTGGCAGAAGGTATCGGATTCGAACCGATGCGCCACTTTCGCAACGACAGTTTAGCAAACTGCTCCCTTAACCACTCGGGCAACCTTCTATATCTGGTCTGGGTGGAGAGAATCGAACTCTCACTACAAGCATCCAAGGCTCGGCGACTGCCACTATCATACACCCAGTTGTTTGGCGGAAGACGGAGGAGTCGAACCCCATCCCTGTTAAGAGAACCCAGTTTTCAAGGCTGGTCGCAGGACCAACCCCGCTGCATCATCTTCCATATAGAAACACACTAGGTATCTTCCTTTCGGTGGTCACCGCTTGCAACTAGATATGCGATTGCCAGTGTGTTTTTATATGGCTGGGGTACCTTGAATCGAACAAGGACTGGTGAGTTCAAAGCCCACTGCACTACCACTATGCTATACCCCAATAAACTACAACAAATTTTTAAAGAACAAACAAGAGTGTACATCAGAAATGACCTCTTGTCAAGTTGGTTGTTGTAAAATGACAACACCAAAACAAAAAACCCCTAGATTTTAAGGCCTAGGGGTTTTTTGTTTGTAGTATTTTTCTATTACTTTATACAAATCCCCTGTCCACAAGCCATGGCATATCGGCGCAATTAGGTGAACTAATCGTGCGATACTCTTGCTGCGCTAAAAAGGAGGTGTGTTTTAAATTGTTCATAGTGTTATTATATAGGAGTTTTTTGCTTTTGGCAAGCGGTTTTCTTAAATTATTTTCCATTTAATAGGAATATTTTCTATTGGTAGTGTTGGATTTCTAAATCCTTCAAAGATTTCCCACAAATTTTCGTTGATGGTAAACTTTGTTAATAACCCTTGTTCTCTACCCATTGCTTCCAGTTCCCACGGTTGTATCCAATAATCTATATTATCTGAATTGACTTTTTTACCACGCCAATTCGTCAGACTATCATTTAATTCTCCGTCCACATATTGTTTAATGTGTACCATTTCATGTGCCAATGTTTCTAATATGTTTCTTGCACCAATACCAGGATGTATTTCTACTTTGAATTCTCTAGCTCTATTCAGTGTATTGTAACCTATTATCTCAGCATAACCAAATTCTGTAATCTTATCGTTGAAACAAATAAGTGTATAACAGTTGTTTCTTATTCGTTTATTAGGTATTAATTCACTGGAAAAATATTCTGCGGCTCGTTCTATATATGGTCTAAAATCTTTATCAGGACAATTCACTACTTTTATATTCATGTAAGTCTCCTGTAAGTTAGATTAAATCACTAGAACTCCGACTTATTTAGTTTCTCCACAAGGACCCCAGCTTTGGCCAGAAAATTGATACCATCATCAGACCGGTAAGAGTTCCGGTATAGAACACTGTTAATGCCACTTTGGAATATAAGTTTTGCACAGTCCAAACATGGAGCATGGGTAACAAACATAGTAGCACCGTTACCAGATTCGGTAGATTTAGCCAACTTGGCAATTGCATTTGTTTCAGCATGTAGTACCTCTGGTTTAGTTTTCAATCTATAACGAAGCCAACGATTATCTTCTTTTGGTAATTGTTGCTCTTGCATCGGCCATTGTTCATAAATCTCATTAGGATCTAACCAACCTCCGGCATCTACGCTCATGTATTCTTTATCTTCACAGTTGTTGTCCCAACCAGAAGGCATGCCATTGTAACCAATAGAAATTATCCTGTCGTCCTTGACCACAATGGCACCAACATGAAGTCTTTTAGCCGAGGACAATTCAGCGAATGTCTCGGCCACTTTCATATACGCATCACGAAATTTTTGTTTCATTCAACTTATCCAAACTTATTTTCAGAACTATAAGTTACAATTTAAATGGTGCCCACAGAGAGAATTGAACTCCCACTCAAGCGATTATGAGTCGCCTGCTTTACCATTAAGCTATATGGGCTGTTATTTGATATACTCTAAGGATTCTTTACGCATCAATTTTGGTGTCTCACGGATACCGGTGTTCTTGATTACATATACGAATTGAACACCATCAATCTCTTTGGATTCTGGTGAACAAACATAGTAAATTTCCTGTGTGGTTTTCACACGAACTTTTTTGATGGTTGAGTTTACTGTTTTCATGATGAGTATTATATAGGTAAAAAAAGGGATTGTCAAGCAATCCCTTATTGTTTTCCACTTAATACTTAATAGTACCTATTTTGTATCAGTCTGGAATTGTACTCTAGTGTCAGTCTTTCAACATCGCCTTCGTTTTTAGGGTTTCTTGAGGTGATATATGATTCTAAATCATTTCCATAATCACCACACATTCGCTTGAATAGGTTGGTAATTAATCGAATCATTTTTCAGCAGTTTCCTTGATGGTGATTTTCTTAATGGCGTCTTGTACTTTGACCATATTTTCTAGCCAAATCCTAAGCATACCATTCATCATCTCTGCATCTTGAATTTCTACTTTATCTGCAAGAGTAAAGGTGCGTTCAAATCCACGGTTGGCAATACCTTTGAATAGATATTCTTCCTCATCATCATCTTTAGCTGCAGCTTTAATTACGAGTTTATTACCCTCTAAAGTCATCTCAATATCAGACTTAGCAAAACCAGCAACGGCCATCTCAATGACGTACTTGTTCTCTTTTATTTGTTTGATGTTGTATGGGGGATAAGTTATGGCTTTTGTTGCAGCGGCCGCAGCTGCTTCACGCATGAGTTCCATTGTGTCATTGAAACCAACAGTGAATGATTGAAATTTACCTAAATCGGTATTGAACAATTCTTTCATAAGATTTGTCATAGTTTTCTCCTAAAAGCAAGATTAAAAATTGATACCCCGAAGGCGTATCGGTTGAGGTTCTGGTTACGGATTCCAGAGACACCATATCGTTGTGCCCGATTTGATAACGCTCCTAAGGTAGGTGGAGCACCTTTTTTCCCATCCCAAGGGACTAGGACTATATCATATATTTATACAAAAGTAAAGAGACCGGCGGTGGTTAAAAGCAATATTGCCCAACTTACTAGTGCGGTATAGTAGGTTTTTAATGTTGTACCAAAATATCGGTTACCAATCATAACACACTTGTGAGTAGGACTCAATAGATAACCTGCATAGTCTACAGCAAAGAACCACATGAAGTATTCTACTCCAAAGACTTGAGCCATCAATACGGCAATGGCAATAAACTTACCAGAACTACCCATTAGGAAACTCACAACAAATCCAGTAAGACTAATTAAAGCCATTCCAGTTAATGTATGTGGATCAAACATACTGTTCTTGATGAATTCTACATACTCTGCATTATGCGACTTGAAGAAATTACCCAATACAATAACAACAGCTACTGTACCTAAAACATCCCAACTAATGTAACTCAGTAGTTTCTTGATGTTCCATTGTCTTGTTAAGAACACATAATATAAGGTCAATAATCCAAAGATTGTGAATACATTGCTTTCACCGCCAAGGTATATGTAAGAACCGATTGCAACAATCATCGGAAAAACATTCCTGATGATTTCACTTATCTTAAAAGAATCAGAAGTTTCAATTACGATTTCTTCATCTTTAATCTGCGTCCAAATGTAGGCAGAAATGAAAACAAAACTGACTACAAGTAGTGGTGCAATCATACCAATAAATGTTGCGTAGGTAAGACCAAAGACAGCGATAGGAAGAACCACAGTCTTTTCCAAAGGTGACCACATATAATAGTGGTGTGTAGACAGATAATCTAATATACCCATCTTCTCACGACCATGGCCACATTTTGGTGCCACGGTGTCCAGTAGTCCAGCGGATACTGTTACTCTACCCTCAATCGGTAGTACACCACCAATTGCACTTAGTATAACGACAACAAATTTATTTGAACCAAAAGCTTTTTTGACATAAGAGTATGCTGACCCGAAAAGGTTATATTCTTTTGCAAGACCAGCAGACATCATAATAAAGAATATCATCCATAGATATCCTAATCCATTCAACAGTTCCATAATTACCACTCCTTAATTATTATTTGGTTTTTTACCTATATTGTATTTTGGCACCAATTGCCATTCGTTCTTTTCTTTATGAGAAATGATTTTAATTTGTGATAAGAAAATAGGTTCTGGCACTTCAGTTTGTTTTGGATTTACCAGTTTGACCAATCCCCAATCTTCTAACAAGTTGGCAATAGCATTCCTACGAGCCAAGTCACTTTCTGAAATGTCTGTTAGTTTGCCATCTAGTGCAAATAGTTCTTTGAAATGTACCACATAGTATTGTCCACGTTTGTGGAGTATGTGGCATGATTGATATAGAATTTGTTCTTTTTTGGAAGCTACACCGATCCGTGTTAGTGTTTCACGTACCTTTAGAAAATCATCTTTTTCATTCAGTGTTACTTCAATTAGGTCATTAAGATTTACCATTATTCTTCACTCCGCCGGTGTCTGTTTTTATTTTTATTACAGCGATTTGTTCATCGGAGAGAATACGTAGGGCCTCTTTGGCCTTGGCGTTAGAATAACCAAAATAGGCTTTCACACACTCAATATTCTCGTCAGTTTTGGACTTTTGCCAAGGTTGAAATCCTCGTTTCATAGGTCTAATACTATTTAGAAAATATTGGTACTGTATGTCCTTATCGGTACCTGGATAAAGATTCATTTCATTTGCATAAAGTACACAATCCATGTGATAGGACAGTGAACGATTTACAATGAATGGTGCATAGTCTACAAAGTCTAGGTCTCCGTCTGGTTTTTTCTTGCGGAAAATGAAGTCAACGTAGTCAAACGGACTCATTTGAATTCACACTCAACCATGATTTCTGTTAAACAGGCAATAAGATTAATCTCATGGTCTGCAACAAAGGCTGCCTGATATTGATACTTGGCAATAATAACAACCATCTGTGGCACAGAATTGGCTTCCAATGATTCATACAATGATTCATACAATTTACGAAACAAGGTGGTCGCATCATTGTCCAGATTGCCTGTGACCCATTTACGACAGGCCGTAAAGTCTTTTGACTTCAATGCCTTGACCAATTCAGATATATTAACATCAGACACTGATGCAAGAATACCTTTGTCAATTGTACCTGATACTGAATATCGTTGTAGTTCATTTAGAACACGGCGATTGTCAGGGAAATGTTTGGTGATAACGGCAGCCACAACCTGTTTGTCGTATGTGATGCCTTCTTGTTTCAAAATCCACTCAACACGTTTGAAGAATGCCGTAGCCATCTTTAGTTTACTGCCATTGATTTTAAAGTCAACAACACTACAACGTGAATGAATAGGATCAATGATCCTGTTCTTAAAGTTACAGGTGAAGATAAAGGAACAGTTCTCAGAGAACTCCTCGATTGCACCACGCAACGCAGGTTGAGTTGAATTTGGATTTAGATAGTCTGCTTCGTCAATGATGATGACCTTGCGGCCGCCGGTCAAGGATACAGATGAGGCGTAGTTCTTAATTTTGTTTCTGAATGTGTCAATACCTGACTCATCAGACCCGTTGATAACAATGTAATCACAACCAACTTCTTGACACAAGGCTTTTGCAATAGTTGTTTTACCAACACCAGCAGTACCTGATAGTAGAAGATTTGGAATCTCTTTACGGTTTACATATTCTTGGAAAGTTGCCCTGATAACTTCAGGCAAAATACAATCTTCAACGGTTTTAGGGCGATACTTCTCCACCCACAATATATGTTCGTTCATTCAAATACTCCATAATATAAAAAAAATCAAATACCAAATACAGAATTAATTACTATTCTAGCATCATTAACACTAGGACAGGAACCAGAATGTAATTGGTTAGAATCAAATATAACAGCTCTACCTTTTTTAGGAGAAACCCTTTGTTGTTCAGTTAAAAGACCAACAGGTTGTCCGGTAAAGCATTCGTTATAAAAGATGGTATCACCATCAGAATCATTCACATAGTATAACAGAGTTTTGTAACCAAGGCAATTAACACCATCTTCTATCAACTCCATAGTGTCAGCGTGAGGTGGTTGTATGTAAGGTCCTTTTTGGCTTATCAACAGGTTGGATTTAATCCTATATGTTGTAAGTACCTTAGACCTCATATGACTTTCAAAAACAAGTTTCAATGGTTCAATATAACCATAATATTCACTGGTTATTTTATCATCATCCATAAACCTATGCCGTAACTGTATGTGTTCTCTGTTAGGTTCATTGGTGTGAAAATATTCATTTGAACTAATCATTGAAACTGAATACTTGGAAAATGTCCAAGGGAAATCAGGTCCAATTAATATTTCATGTATTACATCCTGTATTGGTACAGGTAAGAAATCATCAATGACTAATGGTGTCATCCAGGAAATGGCCAGTTTAAATCTTGTTCAAGTTCTTTGACACGGGATTCCAATACAGAAATTGCTGTGTTGAAATGTCCGGTGCCTTCTGTTTCTGGTTTATAACGGTCTTTTAAAACCTGAATTTCTTTCCTCAATACAGCAATGTACTCAGTCCTGTCGGTCCATGTTCTAATTTCACCCATCATTTCACCTCATTCATGCTTTCAAATAGAGCTTCAAACTCTTTTGATTCTGCTACTTCAGTTTGGAAAGAATTTTTGAATTGTGTCTTTGCCATACGCTTGACAATCTTCTTAGGGATTTTCAATTCATCATTGGCAAAATCCACAATATCTTTCATTGCTTCATTGTTACCTTGGTTCTTGTTCATGTGTAGAACCAATTCATCAATATAACCTTTGAGTTTTTTCAGTTGTTCATCATCAAATGAACCAAACAATGTATTTACTTTAGTCATCTTGCCATCTTTCCTACAACATCTAATTCCGATTCATCAACAATAATACTACCAGTAGTCAAATTAATTGCTGTCTTGCCGGCAAGTTTGTTCTGTTCTTCATCAGCTGTTTCAGGTACTTGAAATACAGCCACAATGTATCGTGGATTTACCGCAACTTTATGGCCATTAACGGAATCTGTTAACCAAATCATATTACTCTCCGAATTTAGAATGTTTAGATTCAATTGCAATCCAATATTGCAAATCACCTTTGATGTTTTTGAAGGACGCCAAACCTTTGGATGAAATTTCAACACTATAAGAATCAGGCATCATCTTTAGATTCTCTGTCAAGAAAACTGCCTTGAATACAGAACCATTACCATCAGTAATTTCTGTAGAATTGATGTGTGCTGAATCATCATTTGCATCAAACGAGGTAACATAAATCTTATCACCATCAGACATGATTGCAACATTAGGTGACTGCAACACAGCAGATGATTTCATAATGTTAGCCAAATCTTCCGCAGTCAAAGAGAATGATGCATCAACCGATGGAAGGTTCAATTCTTTTTCTGGTACTGTAACAATAACATTCCGTGAAGTTGTGCGATAGTTAAGTTTCTTACGGCCAGATTTAAAGATAACATGTTTGTCATCAAAATCAATCTCACCATCTTTATACAGGGACTGTACAGACAAGAACTGGTTCAAGTCATGAATACAAAAATCTTGTGGAAATTTATCCGTAACTGTGGCTTTTGCCAGTACAGTTTTAGTGGGTGAAATTGTTGCAAGTTTGTTTCCTTTTTTGAATTCAATACTTGCATTGATACTAACAAAGTTCTTTAGAACCGTCAGTGTCTCATTAGAAATTTTCATTTATGTTCCTCATTATAAAATTTAACATGAGTAAGTATATCATGTTCATACAAAAACATCAAGCAGCACATCGCATGAGCCAGGTGGTGTTTACCAGATTCTTTATCAAAGATTTCACCTTTCTTCCAAGCCCATAGATGCCGTTGAAGTGCATCATAGTACCTGCGTTTTGAATCAGGTACATTTTTCCAATTGTCTCTTTCATACTTCTGAGCACCAAATGTCAATACATCAACAGTGGCTTCAAGAGCAAGAGGTGGTAACAAACCATATTCTAGTTTGTTACCGTCAAACTTACGACCACCTGTTGTTGCAGTTTGAGATGATTTTACTTCATCTTCATCATTGCTTACATACACTTTGTCGTATCCCATTTTACATCTCACCAACATAATTGGCAACTGCTGGCATATCACCTTTAAAGTGATAGGTACCAATGTGGTCTGCTCTCATCCAAGGACACAAGTAGATTTCTCCACCAAGCTTGCGCCAGAGTTGGCAGAACATATAATCTTCACTTAGGTAACGGTCTGTGCCGCCGCCGGTTGCTGAATCTTTTGAATCAATGATAGTGTCAAAGTACGCATGAATGTATCGTGAACCATCAAAGTGTGCTTGACCTACATGGTCTGGTTTGTAACGCAACTGAGGATATGCTGCTTCAAACTTAGGAAATACTTCCCGTTTAACTAACATAAATCCTGTACCAATTTCCAAAACCTGTAGAGGTTCTGTGACTGAGAATTGTGCTGTGCCTCGTACTGGATTGAAAACATAATCACCCGTAACTCTTTCAAGCAAACCTACATCCAAATCAGGATTTTTTTCTAGTGCTTTCTTAACTGAACGCCATTTGATGGCTTTCTTAGGATAAGGTCCGCCGATAACATCTTTGTCCAAGGCCAAGAGTGCAAGAACATCTTGTGGATTAAAGTGAATATCAGCATCTATGAATAACAGGTGTGTACAATCTGAACGAGAAACGAACTCATCCACAAGGTAGTTTCTTGCTCTTGTAATTAAAGACTCATTGAAAAGAAATGAAAATTTAATTGTAATTCCATATTGCATACAAATTGCCTGTAGGTCTAAACAAGCCTTGGCATATAAGCCATGATTCATGCCACCATACATTGGTGTAGCAACGAAAATACTTTTCTTTTGAAGTTCTTCTTTTTTAATTGAAATTTCCATTATCTCTCCAAAGATATAAAAAAAAAGGGGAGACCACTGTTAAATGGTACTCCCCACAATTCACTGATTAAGCAGTGTAGTTAAAGCCTGTGCTCAGTGCAGCACGAACCATTGCTTTGGTTGGTTTGCCCATACGGTACACAGATACTTTAGAACCATCACCACGGGATTTGGTGTTGGTGTAGATGACATGGCCTTCTTGGCGCAATTCATCAACACGAGCAGAAACATTTTGGATACCAAAACGAGCACGAGCTTGTGCAACTGACAGGGTGTTGTAACCCTCTGTCTTGCTCAAGTAGTTAAGGATTTTTGCTTTCGCAGAAATTTTGTTAGTCATAATATAATCTCCTAATAATGACAAAGTTAAAAAAAACAAACTTGCTTTCACAAGCATTCACATCATAACACTATTTAGTGTGTGTGTCAAGCAACCTTGCGGTATACTTGTGTTAGGCACTAACAAATTTTAAAATGTTATTTGCCTGAACGGGTTTTGAATTAGTTGGTAATGATACCACATCAGTCTCTGTGGGTAATCCACCTTTTTTTGGATCCGGATTTTTATATTGTGGTAAAAATCCTTTTGCCTTATATGGTAAAACATTGATAATTTCATCTAAGTCATGAGTGTGTCCTAATTTTTCCATAATAGTTTGAATCCATTCGGCTTCTTCTTTTACGGCGGTATTAAATATTCTTATTGTGCTCACACGTTGTTGTTTCAATACTTCTGCATCACCACTAGCTTCAGGTATATAAAAATGAAATTCAATATCCTGAAAACCATGTTTCTTAATTAATTTCTTTGCATCACGAAAATTTGTGGTTGGATTTGCATAAGGAGGAATATATCCTAATTTACCTGATGAATTTAGATTTTCATCACCTTTACAAGCAATTTTTAATTTCTTTGCAGCATCCATCGTAGAGTTAACACCCTTTCGAGAGTGGTATGTCAATATGTTGGAAAAACTAGATTTGTTTTCTCTCACTTTTTTAAAAATGTTCTTACGCTCAGATACACTCTTATCGGCTGCTACTTCATCAATAAACCATTTGATTTCATCATCTGTATTTGAAATCTCTTTATATTCAATTGCTTGTAAAGTTTGAAAAATCAAATCTTCTTTGGTGTTAGGAGAACGAGGCGTTCTAATTAAATTGCTTTTATTTTTAGTTAATCTTTTAATTAATGGTGTATCAAATTTATACACATCATACATCATTTCGTCAGAACCAAGTTCTTCAGCTGCAGCGTCCCGATTAAAACCGGATAAACCAAGATACATTCCTTTCCGGTTTTCATCTTCCATGACCATAGGAGGATATTCGGAATGTACCCAACCATTGACTAAAAATGAGGTTTTAAGATTTGTAACATCAGATTGAACAACATTCAATACTCGATTTTGATTTTCTAAAAGGTATACCACTTTATTCCTAGGTGCAATTATACGTCCAACAAACGTAGCACCTTTAGGCACATCAGGCCTCAATTCTGGTTTACACAATTCTTTAGAGAGAGATAAGTCAAATTTTAGTTTCATAATTAACGTCCTACCTGTCCTAAATATTTTTCTTTAGTTTGGTTCCAATCCATGAATATCAAATCATCGTAGAAAAGGTTTTCATAAGAAACGGTATTTTTCTTCTTTAACATTGATATCCGACCCTTAGCATACTTGGTTTTCCAAATATTGGCAAGCGCCTGTTCACTGGTGTCAAAGGACTTTACCAGTTGTTCATCACCAATTTCTTTCCTAAGATAGTCATTGGTGTTATTGTACAGAGGAGAAAAGTAAATTCCCCTCTGATGTTCGGTACGAATAAGTTGTTTTGGAATCTCCAACTTACCATACGCAAAATTTAATGTACGGTTTTTGTGGTCACGCTTTAATGGAAGACCTTTTGGATTCTTGGCTTCCCACCATTCAAAGTAACGGCGTGTATGATTCTCTTTCACCCAATCATATACCATTCTCATGGTCTTTTTTGTAGGTTCAAAAGCAACCGAACCAGAACTGAAACCCATTTTGTTCCAATGTTCAAGACCGTCATACTGAGATAAACCACCAGACTTAGTATTCCCGTAAAGAGAAGTAGTTGTAACTCCAACAAGAACATCATCATACTGTCTTTTCCAATCGTTCTGTACAGTATCAGCAAGACATAACAATGCCAATAACTTACCACCCATATAGTTGAAACCTAAAGGCTGCAAAGGAACAATCGTGGAACCAATGGCCGTGTGATTAATCATACCTTGTTGTGTCTTGATATCTCTGGCCCATCCAATCTCTTTATCTCTTGGAGTCAAATCCAAGAAGTCGGATGATATACAAATAACACCTAGGTACTTACCAGATGTTTCATCAACCACAGTGTAATAAAGATTGCGACCAATATTAGAATTGTTTTTCATTGTGGATGAAAAGGTACGAATCGTATTCCATGTTTCAGCCAAATCACCATTGGATAATACCAAGGTCGGTTTCAATTTTTCGTAGTCATCTGTACCTTCAGGCATCCAGAAATTCTTTTTGACTTTATCAATGAGAGTCTGTTGGCCAATATCAATCAACTGATGGTCATCACCAAATAATGTAGTGATAGTTCTAGTTGGATATTTCTCATGCACCTCACACCATTTCTGGTATAAGGTGTACTCTCGTACATCCATTTGAGATGCATAAGATAAATCTTTGATGAGGGTTTCTTTTAGTGTATCAGTGTCAATGTGTTCAAATCTATCTGAAGTAAATTCATCGGACCATGTACGCCATTGTTCTTCTACATCAGGGATGTGCTTTTTGGTTGCCATTAGTCATTTTTTTCATCATCTTAGGGTTAAAGTATTTGCGTCTAATCTTTTCCAGTTTTTTAAGTCCAAACTGTAACGCAAGAGGTTTTACCCTTGAAGTATACATGATTCCGTCTTGGTGGTCAAGCTCATGGAGGAAACACCGTGCAGATATACCATCAAAGACTGCCTCTTTCTTCGCACCGGTGAAATCCTGGTATTCTACCCAAATCTTTTTAGGTCTGGTAATACGCAAGGTCAATAATGGCCATGATAGACATCCCTCTTCCATGTGAGTTTCACCCTCAGTTTTAACCACCTTAGGATTAAAGAATGCCACATATTCATCATCGGTTCCCATAACAAAAACTCTAAATGGATATCCACATTGATTGGCAGACAATCCAAATCCTTTGTGTTTCTTACAGGTTTCTACCAATGTGGATGCAAAAGTATTTGGATCAATTGGAGGTTTACTGAAATCAAATTCAGGTGTTGGTTTATATAAACCCGGCCAATCGGCCGGTACCAACTCAAATGTGGGTATGTCAAGTATAACCTTGGCAGCTTCTTTTGTATCATATAAGATAATATCGTCACTCATTTTTCTATCCTTGAAAAGTTATTCACTTTCTTAAATTTAATAATTGACCTAAACTTATCAAAGAGTTGGTCGCCTTTATGGGAAATAACAAACACATTGGTGTCTGTACCCATTTCATTAATCAACTTTAGAAATTCTTCCGTACCCACGGTATCTAAACTTGAATCAAACACTTCATCCAATATCAATAGGTTTGTATTGGTAGAGTTCTTTAACTTGGCAATTTGTCTCCATGTGAATAACAAAGCCAAATCAATACGCATCTTTTCACCTTCAGAGAAATTGGCATACGAGAATTCATCACGGTGCCTACTCTTAATTGTTTCTTCAAAATTTTCATTGATGTTAAAGTTAACAAAGAAGTCCATGGCAGTCAGGTACTTGTTAATCAACTTATTCATAATTGGCAAATACTGTTTAATGATTCTGGTCTTAATACCACCATCTTTCAACAATGTACCTGCAAATTCATTATAATGTTTCTCGGTTAATTGTTCTTTGTATAACTGGTTATAAGTTTCCAGTTCTTGTTTCAGTTCAATTAACTTCTGGTCAGCACCTTCTGTACCAACTCGTTTCTCATTCAATTCACCTAACTCACCATTCAATTTTGTAATGTATTGATTGATAGATGTTATGGTAGAATTGTGTCTAATAATTTCACCGTTGTGTGCATTAATGTGATTGATAATATCAGTAATGGCTTTAACCTCATTGTTGACTTTGGTTAGTTCTTCATCAATTTCTTGGAGGCCAGTCCTTTGTGTATCAATTTTCTCTGTCTTTTCTTTAACTTGAGAATCTTTCCAATCGGGAGTAATTGATTGTTTACATGTCGGACAGTCGTGGTTTTTTTCATAGAACTGAATCTCCTTTTCATTTCTGGCAATATTAGTTTGAACCTTACCTTTAATTTGAAATAGACCCTTGGCTTTTTTGTCAAGTTTCTCTTTCTTATCACCAACTTTACCTTGTAATACATCTATATGTTTGTTAATCAAATCAATATCTTTTTCCAATTTTTGGATTTGTAGATATGCTTCTGCAACCTCTTGCACTCTCTTTTGTATTTCGGCAACTCTGTTCTTATTATTTTCTTCAATGTTCTGCATCTGTAGATTGATTTTTTCTTCTACAAGTTTGATATCATATTTTGATTTAGTGATACCATCTTTTAATGCAGACATTTTCTCTTTGACAATGGCATTCATTGACGAGAATATTTGTATGTCCAGTAAATCTTCAATGATAGTTCTACGGTCGGCCGCAGACAACTGCATGAATGGTACAAAGGATGCTGAACCAAGAATGACAACTTGCGTGAAGGATTTATAATTTAATTTGAGAATATTCTTCTCTAAAATCTCTTGGTAATCCTTTGAAGCTGCATCTTGGTTCAGCAATACATCATTCAGGTATATTTCAAACACATTCGGTTTGATACCACGAATAACTTTATATTTTTTCTGGCCAATATTAAACTCTACTTCCACCATAGCATCACGGCCATTAATGGAGTTCAATAATTGAGGTTTATTTATCTTACGAAACGGTTTACCAAATAAACCGAAGCACAATGCATCTAAAATAGTGGATTTTCCAGCACCATTCTGACCAATAATCAACGTATTTGTTGATTTGGTAAAATTAATTTCCGTAAATGAAGCCCCGGTGGAAAGAAAATTCTTCCACCTAATTGTTTGGAATAGTATCATGCTTGTTCAGTATTCAATGCTTCTATGTAGAGCTCTTTCAATAATGTTTTCAATTTATCGTTATCAATTCCATCATCTTTTATGGTCTCCACATATTTGTTCAATGTGGTTAATGTATCTTCAGCTTGGTCCAACATATCATCATCAAGACCTTCTGTAAGGTCCGTGAAATCTTCAGCAATTGTAACATCTACTGGATTGACATTATACAGGTTACTCATCAGTTTGTCAAACAAATATGGGTTGGTTTTATTAATTACTACCACCTTAACATATTTGCCAGCATACTGAGTCAAATCCATATTGGTAATATTTGTAATGGTATCTTTCTTGTCGTCATAGGTAATCTTATGGAACATCTTGTTTGGATTCTTTACGAATTCCAGCGAACGCCGATCCATATCAAATATATGAAAACCCCTATCGTCATTATAGTCTTGCCAAGTAAGTTCATACGGGTTGCCCAAATAGAAGATATCATCAGCATTGGACTTATGATGATAATGGCCAGAAAAAGTATACTCAAACTTCCTGAATAGAGCACGTTCTAATCCTTCATGTGATGGCATACCACGATACATGGCAAACCCAGCAACTTCCAAATGACCCATACAAATTGTGGCCGAGGTGTTCTTAATTTCTTCCATAGAACGTTCATAGTTCTCGGCACATATCCAAGGCACCATACAAACGTCATATGAGGTATCTTCATATTTCAAATGAATGGTTTGTGGTGAATCAATAACGATTATGTTATCATATTCTTTTAATAATAAATCAACCGAATTTACATCATTGGTATTCTTGAAATAAGTGTCATGATTACCTGCCAACATATGAACTTCAATACCCATTTGGTACAAAGGGTCAAAAAACATTTGTTTTGTTTTCTTCAAGGTAAAGAAGTTTACATACTTCCTTCTATCAAAAGTATCACCAAGAATAAGAACAGTGCGAATTCCGGCAGCCTGTATATTAGGAAAGAATACCTCATTATAAAATTTTTCATAGAAGTCCAAGAAGTGTGTGGAATCATTACGAGCTCCAAAATGTTGGTCGGTAATTATTGCTACTTTCATTTTGCCTTTTCATTAACCATTAATCTTTGTCGCAACTCAGTTGTAGAAAAACTGTGTTGTCTACTATTGAAATATACAGATATTGGTAAATTATAACCAGTAAATTGTTTATCTTTATATTCTTCACCAACGATTCTAACATCAATTGGATAAGAAGTCAATATGTCCATCAATTCTTTTTCTGTGGCATATGGTATAATTTCATCAACATACTTGCAGGCTTGTAACTGTATGAATCTTTCCAGTACCGTCTGTAAAGGTTTATTTTTGGTAGTTGGTCTATCTATTGTAGGATCCATTTGTAGTCCAACAATCAAATGGTCACATTGGGTCTTTGCCTCTTTTAGCATCATCACATGACCTGCGTGGAACAAATCAAATGTGGAACAAGTAAATCCAACTCTCATAATCATTCCTCAATAAATTTTTCAAGGCCCTTTGGTTTCTTTAAGGCGTCCTTTTCTGCCTTTTTGGTTTTTCTGGCATCTTCATATGTTTCTATGAACTCGGCAATATTATCGTAAAGTTCAAATTGCCTTGTGGTACCATCTTCAGATTCCATCATCTCAAATTCATCTAAAATACCATACATCTCTGTGGCCTTGTACTTGACATACAGTTGTTTTTTTTCTTTTTGTATGCGTCTTAGGAAAGCAAAGTAAATTACCTGTGTAAAGTATGCAAATGGATTGGAAGATTTGGTTGAATCGAAGTTTTCAAAGTACATGAGACAGTTTTCAATTCCATCCGAAATCATTTCATCTCGGTAACTGTAATTAATGAAGTTTGGTTTGTGAGATAAACCTTCTGCTATCTTCATAAAGCACTCACCGATGTAGTTTGGTATCTTAGGTTTCGGTTTATTTTCTTGTGTGGCAATCAGACTGGAAGCCTTGTAATCTGTTAAGGCCGTTAAGAAATCTTGATTGTTAATATAATGTTTAGTTTTACTCATTCAAATGTACCATAAAAAGTTGTTGACAAAGGGCTTGACAAATGTTATAGTTCGTATGTAGCCCCCATGATGTTTAGTGTAGTTTTAAGTTCTTTAAGTTATCCATTTCATCCATAGCGTTCATAACATCCATCATATAATCTTTTTCTTCCTCAGTAGAAGCATTCTTCTTCTTTTGAATAGATTCATTTACTTTCTCCACGGTAGTGTGGAAATACTCCTTAAAGTCATCACTTGGTTCCATAACACAAAGAATATCTTCCCACTTTACAGAAGCACGATTTTCTTTTATCATGGCAATTGGAAGCCATTGTTGCATTACTAAGTTTGCATTTCTTAACTCAAACATCATAGGTTCTATAATATCCACAACCTCAGTATTCAGGTTGGCAAAGAAACAGATAACATCCATACCATCTTTGAATCTAACAATTTTTACTTCATTTTCCATCTTTAAGTCCTATGTTGTAAATTTTGAATGAGAACTTCTCCTCATTATATATCTTTACTCTTTCCACAAAATGTTGCAGTGTAAAGTTAATATGTTTCTTATGTCTCATATCATCCGCAATATCATACAGTGTAGCCATTTCTTTACCTTCACTTTGTCTTAATCCTCGTCCAATAGACTGAAGATTACGGACTCTACTTTTAGAAGGAGAAGCAAAAATAATATTATGCAAATTGCGAATATTAATACCTGTACTAAAAGTACCAAAAGAAGCGACAACGATAGCATCATTTTCTGTCTCCATTATTCTACGGACTTCTTCTCTTTCTTGTGTTTCTACACCACCGTGTATGAAAAAGACCTTACGGCCATTAGCCTTTTCCAATATATCATTATAAAGGATTTGACCATGTTTTTCAACCATTTGATATAATATAAGTGTATTCGTACCTAAACTAATTGCAAGATTTCTAATGAACCTATTTCTATTTTCATTTGAGATAAGGTATTCTATTTCTTCTTGATAGGTTGCAGACTTCATTTCCTCGGCAATTTTATCTGAATGCCTCAACACAAGACATTTGATTTGAAAATCTGATAGTTGTTTATTGTCTATCAATTCTTTTGTGGTGATAACTTTTTCCACGGCACCAAACAAGCCTTCAAGTACCAGTTTGTGTGTTTTGGTTCCGTCCAAAGTACCAGTTAGGCCTATACGATATTTAGTTTTGGTTGCGGATGTAAGTATGGTTGTAAGTGATTGGGCCTTGAACAGATGTGCCTCATCACCAATTATATAATCAAATTGTTCAAAGTAACTGGCTGGCAGTGTATACAACGACTGCCATGTGGAGATGATTAATGCTTTGTCCGATACTTTGTCTTTGCCTTGATAGATTCTGTGTACTGCATCTTCAACCAAGAAACCATTGTGTGTTGAGTAGTCTGCAAAGTCGGAGTACAGTTGTTCCACCAAGGAAGTCGTAGGAACGATTATAAGGCCTTTAAGATTCTGATAGTCTAGTAGTTGTCTGAACAACAAATAAATGATTAAGGACTTGCCTGATGCCGTTGGAGACAACAATAATGCTCTACGGTGTTGCATTGCATGTATGAATGCATTTCTTTGATGGTCTCTAACCTGAATTTGTTCACCCCTTGAATGCAAATTTAAAGTTTCTACAAACTTATTAAAGTGATACACAGAGTATTCATCTTGTGTTTTGAGTTCACCCCAATCAATAAAGTACTGGCGTTCATCCGCAAACTCTTGTAAGTAACTGGTAAGTCCCAAATATAACTGTTGAGTTTGTAGGTTGAAAAGTCTTATCTTTCCGTCCCAAATTTTATTTCGGAAGGCCGGAACAAACTGGTGACCAGGTACAAAGAAAGTAAAATACTCAGATAATTCTCTTGCAACATCTTTCTCGCAGATTATCTTAGCATATACTTCATCTTTTTTAACAATAACGATATCACTGTCCATTTACAAATTTTTCCCATGAAATAAAATCTCTTAACTGCCATGTTCTTTGTTTAAGTTCCGACATAATGGATTCTATAACAGAGATGGCTTCTTCGTGGTAGACTTTCTTTTCTAACAGTTTGATTAAATCGCCGTCAGCGTCCAAATATGTATTGACATCGGATTTCAAAGCAAACTGAAATTGTTCCCAACCATATTCATTCAATTCTTCTCTGGACATTTTGCCAGTAAAGTATTCCCACTTAATCTTACGCATACGCAGATAATCAAAGTGAGCTTTCTTTGATGCAATTTTATGTTTGGTTAGGATGTTTAGATACTTACTGTGCAAGACAGGTATCTTTAATAGTTCTTTGCTGGGCTCCGTTTGATCCATATTTGAATCCGTTGCCCAGTATTTTAATATTTGTTCAAGATTTTCCATAATTATATAAAGTGGTAATAAAGTTACATTATAACATTTTAGTATTACAATGGCAAGTAAGTATATGATTCGTACCTAAAAGAAGCAGAAACAGTTACAATAGAATCTGCTGACAGTTTGGTATCTAAATTGATATCACCCATGGTAACTGGAAATAAATTCCGAAATTGAATTCTTAATATTGGGTTATTTAAAGAACTTAATATGGTTAGAGTGGCATCGGAAAAATGTTCACTTCTTTGTAGTTCTTGTTTGTAGGTTCTTTTTTCAAAACCATCCGGATCGGCAATTGATATAAACCAGTTATACAAGTTTTTCCAAGTCTGTAGTTCTTCATCAACAATAAATTCAATATCAAGTGGACTGTAATCTAATTTGGTACCAGGTGAATACAAATCCAAGAATGGCGTAGTGCGAATAACTTCACCCAACTTTATGGATGGAATATTAACTGATTGACAAAAATACTGAACAGTTCCAATTCTATTAAAAACCAATAGGTATTTTGTAGGTTGTAATAAGTTAGTATTTTGTGGACTTCTGGTCAACGCTGTCATTAAATTCTCCTTTATCTACTATTTAGGAGCCAAAAAAAAGGACCTCCTAAGAGGTCCTTTTAAAGCACCACTCTATGGTGGCTTCGTATTACATCAAGTTTTTAACTTGGAAGATACGGTAGTATTGGTTAGAACGAGGTGTCAAACCACCGTTACCAACAGCTGAACCTTGTGCAAATGGGTTTGATACCATGCCGTAACGAGTTTTGAATCCAATTTTTGGTTGGAATGTATACTGGTCAACAGCACGAACCATTTGTAGAGGTACATAAGGGCAATAGAACAAACCGGCATCGTATGGTGATGTACCTTTGTATCCAATTGTCACCAATTCTTAGTTAGATGTGTAACCACCGAAATATGGGTCAATGTATACCTTGATACGGCCATGCAACATACCAGCAAATGTATTGCCTGTATCGTCAACTTGTAGGTCAGCAGATAGAGCAGGTGTGTAAGAAAGAACACCAGCCATTGCCATAGCGGAAGCAACATCAGATGATACGATCATCACATTGCCTTTACCTCTACGAGTTGCTTTTGCAATCACATTAGCATCACGTTCGATTTGGAAAATCAAACCTTTGAAACGCTCAACAGACCAACGACCGTTAGAGTCAGTGTCTAAGTCAAATGCACCAGCAGTTGTAGTACCATATTGTGCGCCTGCAACAGCAGACAAATAGATAGTACGGATAACTTCACGGTTGATTTCAGAAAGAATTTCTGTAGACAGAATGTTTGACAATTCTGTTTCTGCGTCCAAACCATGAACTGCTTTCAAGTCTTGTGCAAGTTCTAGTGAGTATTCAGCTTTCAATGCACGGCTTTGAGCAGTTACAGTAACTTTCTCAATGCTGAATGCCATCTGGTTGAATGCATCTGTGACATCATCTTTACCAAGACCTTCAGCCTTGGTTGTTGTCATTGCAATACCAGTTGTGTACATGTTAGCAGTAAGGTCGGCAACTGGGTTGGTAACTAAGTCTGCGCCGCCTGTTGCTCTGAAACCATACAAGTTTGTTGTAGAGTTAGCACCAGTGAACTGTGTATTAGCTTCGTTGAAGAATGCTTCTGTACCAGTTTGTGAACCGTACTTAGCACGCATTGCGAAGATAAGACCAGTAGGTCCTGTCATTGGCTGAACACCAGCAACATCATAAGCAATCAAATTAGGAAGAGCACGGCGAACCAAGCTAATCAAAATTGGGTCATAGTTAGAAATACTAGAACCGGTTGCGTTAGTAGGTGATGATGAATAAGCTGTTTCATTCAACGCTTGTGCATCTTGACGCATTGCTTGTTGTTGGTTTTCCAAAACAAGAGCTGTAACAGCACGCTTGTATGGGTCTTTAATGGCTTCTAATTCTGGATGATTCAGAACTGGATCCCATTTCTTTTGTAGTTCTTCTGTTAGATACATGAGTGTTCTCCTTGTAAGTATCTTTTATTGGTAAACTTTATTTATTTAACCAATGATTTAGAGATTGATTGTGCGTATTGAGCAATTGCAGGATCAGTAGAGACAGGTTTCTTATCTTCTTCTTCAACTGTAATTTCTTCATTTAGAGCAGAACTATCGGCAGATTTAACTGGTTGTTCAAAATAAGATTCTCTTAGTGTAACAACTTTGTCTGCAAATTCTTCTTCTGAAGTGAATTCAACACTCTCTGCGAGTTGTTTCATTTTCTCCACTTGGGTCTGCGTCAGGCCTTCACATACTGCATGTATAGCCTCTGTTTTAGTTTTTTCGTTTAATTCTTTTTTAAGTTGGATGGCAGCATTGATTTGCTCATTCAAAGAAGCTTCAAGTTCTTCCACACGGGTTGTCAATTCTTCGACAACATTAACTTTTTCTTCTGGAATGTCAATGTAATGTTCAACAAACAAATCTTTTAGACCGGCAATAAAGTCTTCCACGATTTCGGAGCGTAGACCTTTTTCAACTGCCAATGTGTTTTCTTTCATCCATTCTTCGGCCATGTAGTTCATGTAGTCATCAACTTTGGTAGCCAAATCTTCTTTAACTTCTTCAATTGCTTCTTCAAACTGAACAACCAATTCGTTTTGGATATCTTCCAAAATTGATTCAGTACGAGAGATAACGGCAGCTTCAAAAATTGTTGTTGCTTTAGAAACAAATTCTTCGGAAAGATTTTCGTCACTCAATAGAGCGTCCATATCTTCCTTCATTTTTTCTTTCATCTTTTCTTTTTTCATTGCTGCTTTAATCATTGCTTTGTCTTGCGCCGCATCTTCATGACCTTCTTCTTCAACAACTTCACCATCTTCTTCTGCTTCTTCGTTAGCATAAGATTGGAATGTGGCACCTGGATTTGCAGGCATCATTTGTTTTGCCAATTTAGCTTTGATACGGTCACGAATAGAACCGTAATCAGTTGCTGGATCTTGTGCAGTTGCAGTTAAATCAGAACGACCTTTAGATTGTTGGTCAAATTCACCAGAAATTTTTGAACCTGGTTCTGAACCAACTGGTGGTGTTGCTCCTGGTGGTTTTGCTGATGGCACGCCTTTTGTGTAATCAGGATTTGTATCATCCTTCATTTCAGGTGAGTCACCAATTTTGCCAACATCTTTTTGTCCTGAAACAACTGATGTAGATAGTTTTTGTGGTTTGTCACCACCACCTCTTTTTGATGCAACATTGGAATCCAAAGTTTCTTTAGAACCTTCGGTTAGAATTGCTTTAGCGGCATCTGACAGATTAAATTTTGCCATTTTGAAAATCTCCTTGATTTTATATTGGATATTTATAATTAAAGTTTTTTGACAAATGATTCCCAAATGCGTAGACTTACTTTTTCTATGTCTTTACGAGATGCTTGTTTAATTTCTTGCTTAGCTTCTTCGTACTGATATTCAGTCCATACGCCATTGACCATCATCCATTCTTTGCCTTCCATAATGCCTTGTACAAAAGCACCAGGTGCGGAAGGGTCTGCTACAATATCTGCCGCTGTGGCCAGATGGAAATCTCCTTGAACAACATTAATGCCGTTTTCCATTTTTAAAGAACCCATACCTCTTGATGACACACCTAGTTGTGCGCCACCCTCAATAAGGTTTCTTGCAATGTTACCCATAGGGGTTTCAAGAATTTTTGCTTTGCCTATCCAAGCATTTCCCTCTTGGCGTAGTCCAACAATTAAGTGAGACACACGGTCAAGATTAATGGAAGGGGTGTCTGGATGTCCCAGTTCACCAAAGGCACGATTTTTATTAATGTATTCTTCGCTGTAACGATTAACTTCATTACGCATGGTTTCTTCTCTATACATGCGTTTGTTTTTGTTAACAGCTTCAGCTACAAGAAAAGGACCCTCAATATAAAGGGTCTTTTTACCATCTTTTTCTTCTGTAATATATTGTACAGATTCGGTAAGTTCTCTAATGAGTTTCATGTTAATCCTTATGGTCTCAAGTTATAAGGCGGATAATTGAATGCAGCAGGGTCACTTAGTTGACCACGTTGATAATGTGCATTGTCTTTTCTTAGTTCCATGATAATTGTATAAGAATCATTTACTGCCATGCCACGGGTAAAAATACCAATGTCACCATTTGAATATGCTACACTTGCTGTTGGATTTGGAATAGTAATCCAGTTACCTGCACCATCATATTCACCATTGCCATTAAAAAAGAAAATTGTACTATTGCTGCCGCTGGGTGCTGTCCAAGATAATTCAACATCAGCAATTGATGAACTTGCACAATCATACCAAACTCTGTAAACAGAAAGACCATAGTAAGGCAATGGGCCAGTATTTGCAGTTGAAGAAAGTAAATTGGCTTTGGAACTATCCATTGCACCATACAAAGTATTTGCCTGTATACGGCGTGTGTTAGCTTCTTGAGTAGTACTATCAAACTTTCCTGTTAATTTAATAACAGTATGTTCTGTTGTGTCTTTAATGACTTGAGATGTAAATACATTTGCCATTTGTTGTTCCTATTATTCTTCGGTTTGTTCTTCTGGATTAACAATCAAATTCAAAGCAACTTCTTGTTTTTTTGCTTCAATATGTGCCATGACTCTATCTTTAATAGCTGAATACATAACATCACGCATTGCTGTAGCGTTATCTTGTGCTGCATAATCTATAATTGCTCTTGCTTTGTCCATAATTTGTTCTCCTAATTAATCTATTTATAATATACGTTTCAATTTTGTGAATGTATCAAATTCTTCTCTTTTGGCTTTAGGTGCCGCCTTAGCTGCTTTCATATCCAATTGATGTTGATGTTCTGCATCCACTTGACTAATTTGTGATTGGTCTTGAGCTTGTTGAGACTGTGCATCTGTTTGTATTGATGCAGCCATTTGTTGTGATGCAATATCATTTGTAACACCAACTGGTAATCCAAAACCATCTTCTTTTTCTTTGTCAATTTCAGATTGCATTTCTTTGATTTCATCATCAGTCAAACGCAATACATTCTGTTGAATCCATTTTTGTGAGAAATAACGACCTGTATATGGATCAACTGAGGCTAACAAAGACAAACGATTAGTCATCAATTCAGCTTCTTTGAGTTCAGAGAAGTTATTATCTTTAATGAAATCATAATGAATGTTTTCTTTAAACATATCCCATTCTTCGGCGGTACAGATACCTTTGAAGATACACTGTATACGCAAAGCTTGGTCAAATAATTCTGAAAATTTATTACGAACTCTGTCAACAAATTTGGCAAATTTCAATTCATCTCTAGTAATTTCTGATGAACGACCTAATGTGAAAGCTTGGCCGGACTCTAATCTGGATACTGGCACACTCAATGCACCATACAATTTTTTCTGGAAGTACTTAACATCTTCCAATTCACCAAGGTTTTGGCCACCTGGTAATGTAGTAATTTCTGTACCTTTACCGCCTTCTCGGCGTGGTAACCAGAAGTCTTCCATCATGGATAAAAACTTACGGTCATCACGAATCTCACCGGTGTTTGCATCGTAGACAAGTTTGTTTTTATACTTGACCATAATGTCACGAAGGTATTGTTCTGCTTTTAACTTTGGTAGGTTACCAACGTCAATATAGAATATGCGGCGTTCTGGTGCTCTAGAGATACGATAGATAACTGTTGCATCTTCAATCATACGCAATTGATTCAATGGCTTGATGGCCTTGTGTAAGTATGATAGAACCACTGCACGGCGTGAATCCATAAGACCTGAAACGATTGCTATAACGGAGTCAACAGTAATTCTTGTGCCTACTGGACCATAGTTGGTAGACGAACCTGACACTACCTTGTCGTTGTAGATGTAATATTCATTGACCGTTTTCATTAACTCAACGCCAGTGCGTTCATCTTTGGTCTTTTTCATCTCACGAACCTTACGGATTTTTCGTGGATCAATGTATCTTAATTCTTTAATACCGGCCGTAGGATCATCTTTGTCGATAATTACATGGTAGTACAATCTACCATCAACATAGTATCTACGAAAAACATCTTGTGCCATTTTTTTGTAATTCAACATACGCAAAATGGTTTGGAATTCTTCTTTGATGGCTTTCTTAATTTTTTCTGGTTGCTTTAAATCATCCAAAACAATCTGAGTGGTATTACCATCATCGTCTTGCACAATAGCTTCATTAACAATATCATCAATTGCTGATTCAATTTCTGGTTGCATTGCCATTTCACGATAACGAGAAATAAGTTCTACCTCATTTTTTGCCGTACCGTCTAAGTCAACATATGTACCATAATATGCAGCTGATGTTATTGTTAATGCGCCATCATCGGCGGCTGGAGGCGTGAATGATTGCTGAGTGGATTTCTCCTGCTCAGTTTCATCACGGGATATCGTAAACCCAAACAACGAAAATTTATTTATATTTTGTGCCATATTTTTTTCTCAATAATAAAATCAAAGTAACATAATGGAGGGCACTAGGCCCTCCGCATAAAAATCAAGAAGTTGTATTTGCTTCCCAATACTGATAAGCAAAAGTAACTTGAAACTCTTCCATAGTATCATTTGAACCCCAATCCAATTCAATTGGTGCCAAATCTATTGGAAACAAACCAACAAAATTGTAAGTTTTTAAAGTTTCGCCTGTTTTGCCATATTGTGTAACAGTTGCATCAGATGTATATGTTGATGGTCTGTTAGCTTGCAAAGCTCGCACATTGCTTGTGTTGCTATTAATTGCATTCATCCATGATTCTAAAGAATTTCTGATAACGAAATCTTCATCATTGATAATGGTCAAAGACCAGTCTACGAATGTTCTGTTTCCAGCAAACTTCATTTCACGGCCAAAGTAATTAACCGGCACGGTACCAATTGAAGAACCTGGTAACTGTGCCGATTTGGCCATGAAAGTTGTTTTAGAACCAGCTAAATTGCCGTTTGATGCAATAGTTGGGTAAGTTAAAGTGACAGCAAATAGGTTAGGACGGGCACCGTCTCCTACCATATTTGCTCTAAATTCTGCTACATTAAATGCCATTGTTTTCTCCTATTTCGTTTTATTTATTAGAATGCACCAACGACTGTTGTGAAATCAACGCCTGTTGCAACAGCAACAAAGTTCAATTGGATGTAATTAATTGAACGAGCAGGTTTAATGTAAATGTCACCAACAAAACGGTTACTATCAATAACTTGTGGAGTGTTGTTTGTGTCATCACATACCACTTTAAAGTCTGTGATACCACGGCGACCTTGTACATCACGCAAGAATGGTGTTACCAAAGAAACAAATTGTGCTCTAGTAAACTCATCGTTCAATTCAAACAATGAAAACTTTGCAGCAGTAGAAATAGATTTTTCTAATGTAATAAACAATCTACGAACATTGATACGATCAAATGCTGAAGGTTTGTTTTGCAATGTCTTATCACCGTATAGAACGATACCTTGTCCAGGGAATGATACAACTGGGTTTACACCAGCAGAATAGATTGTATCTCTATCTGATTTGCTTGGATTCCATGCCAATTTGATTGCATTTTTGATTGCACCACGGTTGAAACCAGCAGGTGAATACCATGGATCTCTTGCAGTATCTGTAGAAACACATAGACCAGCAATATCGCCGTTCAATGGAATATAACGATATACATTGTTATATTTGTCGTATTGATATTTCCAACCAGAGTCAGCAAATACATAAGATGATTTTGTCAATGATGATACCCAAGCAGAAATTAGTGTAGTTTCTTGACCACTCTTATTAACAACAGCTGAAGATGGAGGTGATACGAATACCACACAATCTCTACGAGAATCTGTTAGTGTGTCTGGATTTGCAATTGTACTAATAACATAATTTTGCACCGTTGTACTTGCATCACCAGTCAATACTAAAGAAATGTCAATTGAATCTTTGTTATTGAATTGGTCATATGCAGTTTGTATGTCACCAGTTGTTGGAGCAACATCACTACCTAATGTTAATGTTTGTGCGCTGTTGCCATTTGCAGCTGCAATTGTGTCAATTCGTGCAAATATTGTACCTGCAGCGGTTTGTCCCCATGTAGTTGAAGTATTTGCATAATCAACTGAGTCTGTTGCATAAACATATCTTGATTGGTCAAATATTACTTGTTTGTAATAATTTGTCGAACCGTTTAATGTTGCGTCATAGGCCTTTGAAACAAATCCAAATGTTTCAAGCACTGTGTTTGCAACGCCTGTAAATTTACCTTGGACATCAATAACAACAATATGTATTTCATCATTAGCACCATTAACATTACTAACATAATCTGATGTGCCTGGTGCAGATTGGAAATAATTTTTGTATGTCCATTGATTAAACAATGAGGTATTTGCAGAATCAAAAACATCCGTTCTAATGCTGTTACCCAAAGAACCTGGATATCTTGCCATGAAAGCGCCATAAAGATTTGCATTATTTGTATTTAACAAAGAAGCTTCAAATGCAGCAGCATTTGATATTTGTACATTTGCACCTAAAGTTGCATTGTTTGATGTTGCACCCACGGCTCTAACTATATTTAAGTTATTTCCATATGATAGAAAGTTTGCAGCTGTAAAGAAAGATATTGCTGAATTTGAATCTGGTCCTGCTGGAGCCATATTTCTAATTAAATTGATTTCACTATCTATTGATACTGGTTGATTGGCTGGACCCCATGGGAATGTTCCAGCAAAAGCACCGGCTGTAGTTAGAACTGAAGGTACGACTGTAGTTAAGTCAACTTCAGAAACATTTACGCCTGGAGAGATTTGAAACGCCATTTTATTCTCCTTGAATTATTATGTGTTCTATTGGTAAGATACCATAGTGATATTTATGAAACATCGGTTTTACATTCTTCGGTGGAAATCTTTGAAGTATTCGGAATATGTTTCCCTACCATCGGCAACTTCCCACATATCACCACCTACCATCTCAAAATCATGTTCTAACCCATCTTCTATGATAGGTGCCGGTAAAGTATCATCGTCCATTTGATTCATACTTTCCAATTGAATCTGTTTACGAATGTCGTGATTGACAATTTCTTTGAAATATTGTTGAGTTGTGACCCAAGAAAAGATAACCAAAGACATTACCATGTCGTCATTGGCACCTTCTTCAGCTGAAAAAGAATTCCTTTGCTGAATAAAAGTTGTCAATTCGGAATATGTATCAAAATCGTTAATTAGAAGTTTGTCTCCTTCGATCAAAGTTTTGAGGTTTGAACACCCAATTGCCTTAACCTGAGGTGACATTTTCAGGCCCATCTGAATACCACGGGCAAAACCAGCCGATAATTGTTGTGGTTTTTTATTGCCTGTGAAGATTTTCCATAGGTTCTCATACTCAAAGTCAGTATGTAATGAGTCTGCAACTTGAGGATTGTTGTTAATTTCTACCAGAATATACGCATCATTGTAATATCTGGCGGTATTATAGATGACTGTAGGGAAAAGAATAGGTGTAATTGACGAGCTCTTATAGGTGGCCACTTGTTTATATGGTGTCTGTGAGATATCAATAACGGAAATTGCAGAACAATCCAAATTCTTACCTTCAGAAACATCAACTGTTAAACAATATAGGTGGTCAGATTTGGCTTCATTGACACCTTCTTTGACTGGATGTTCATATATTTTCAGTAAATCATGTTGAGTCACAGGGTCGTTGTAGACCAGCTGCTGCAATTTGTAACCAGAAATAAGGGTATTGGATGAACCCAAAAACTCAGTTTCAAACTCCTGTGAGAACTGACGTTGAGAAGTATTGCGGATTGTTTCTTCTTTCCATTTTTCATCACGGCCAGGTACGTGTGACCAATGGATTTCAAAGTTAACATAGTTATTTTTCTTGTTAATTGAATCCATCCACAACTTGTAGAATAGATTCATACCATTAGGAGTAGAAACAATAATAATCTTTGTCTTTTTACCTGATGAAATTACAGGGTAAACAGAGTTAAAGAACTCTTCCGCAATGTTTGTTGGAACGAAAGCGAATTCATCTAAGAATACAATGTTAAAAGAACCACCACGAATGGCGGAACTAGATGTAGACGCTGCGATAATCTTAGACCCGTTCTCCAGTTCTACGTTACCTTTATTCCAGGTAACCACGCCTTGTTGAAGCCACATTGGTAGATTTTCATATGCCAACTGGTATTTGGCAAGAATATCACGAGCAAGAGAACCTTTATTTGCCAAGACGGCACAGTTCTGACTGTCTTTGAAGATTGTTTCCCATAACATATATGCCACAGCTGTAGTGGTTTTGCCAACCTGTCTAGGACATTTTGTGATAACGAAACGATTGCTGGCAAAGAGCTTTAACATTTGCTCTTGAAACTTCCACATTGCAAAATTTATTAAACCTTCATCAACGTTAACAATCTTAATATAGTTTTTTGCAAAATAAATTGGGTCTTTAGAACATTTGATGTATTCATCAACCTGTTCTTGTGTGTATTCTACTTTGACACCAGATTTTTTAAGTAAAGGATTATCCCGATAGGCTTCACCAAATTTCAAATCAACATCAGCAATCATTCTTTGCCTTGTAAAATTCTATTCAACTCAGCAGTTGAACCAACAAATATGGCCTTGTCAATTTTGGTGTCACCTTCTTTTTTCTTACCATCCATGTCACGCATTTGTTTTTGTATACCTAATAGTTCTTTGTTGGCATCTACCATGTTTTTGAGTAAGGTACCATATACTTCAAAGGCTCGTGGGTGTTGACCTGCTTTGGCTACTTTGAGTATTTCTTCCATGGCTTCTTTACCTTGGTCAATAATCTCTTGCAAGTTTTCTTTTGACTGTTGATATGCATCAGTCAGGTCTTGTTTAATATCAGGTTCATTATAATTTACTGCAACAACAGCAGAAAGTTTTTTCTTTTCTTCTTCTACTGGTGTCACATCAAATATTTTTTCCATATTCTTGTCAAAAGTGTTCATGTTTTTATGGGTATTCAGTTATTACCGTGTTAGCTGTGTAAGAAGAAGTTGCATTTGCAGTTAATGGTTTTGGTTTAATATCAATATTTACAAATTTCACAGGTGTAATATTGTAAGAAGTAAACTTATAATTTGCTCTGGTATTTACACCATATATTGGCTGAGTTGATATAAAATTACCATTAATATTATTTAGATGTAATTTGTTATTTGTCCAAAGAACAACTCTTGCTGTCGCGGTTGATGTTTGTGTTGTATAACCTTGATATACTGTTTCACCAATTTGATATGTTCCGTTACCTGATGCTGAATTCATAGAAAATTCAATAATATCTGCATCAGTAATGTTATTGTATATTGATGTAATTGAATGAGTAATAAGTCCAGTGAGTGTGGATTTACCAAATATATGACCTTTGACTGTAAAGTTCAAAGTCCAAATAATCATTCTTGGATCTTTTTCACGATTGCCTTCATATGTTATATCAGATACACATGAGTTTAATACTACAGGAATTTCTTTAATGATTCCCATTTCAGGAACCATATTTAATTTGATGGTATAATCTGGTGTAAAATATGGTATAATGTGTTCCAATATTTGTGTACCATCTTCTATGTTACGCACATAAAGATAAAGGTTAAAATCAAAATTGTATGGAACTGGATTGTATTGTGATTTTACTCCAGATGAACTAGATGCAAAGTTTTTAACATTTGTATTTTGTTTTCTGGAAGAATCATAAGAAAGACCTGTCATTTCAAAAGACAATCTAGGTAGAGTTATTTGAACCTTTTTGTCTAAGTCCAAATCCTCTTCAAGTCTCATAACATATGACTCTTTGGATGCATAGGCAATAGGCACCATGAATCTTTCCAGTTCTGTTAAGTCTGGTTTATATCTGACCAATGTAATGTCATTGAATAGATTACCAAAACCTACTACTAGTTTTCTGATGGTTCTATTGTAATATGGTGTTGACATTAGATTGTTCCAAATGGGTTAATTTCAGTGAAATCTATAATGGTATTGGCTTCACCAAAAATATGTTGATTATCATATACTTCATTTCTGGTAGAATCTTCCATTGTATCAAAGGTCATTAACACATGACTTGCATTACTTGATGTTCCAATTACCAATATATTGTTTATAAACTCACCAACGATATTTGTAACACTCAATGTATTTGATGTGTTACTCCAGTTTTGTACTGTAGCAGTAACGATTGCATTTGCATATGTGTTATCATTTGATTGAAACACAATTTCTTTTTGTGTATAATTGTTTGCACCTTGAGCCAATGTCAAGTCAAGTGTATAACTGGATTGTGCAACAACATTATCAATATCTTCCACACCAGTATCAATAATTTCTTGTGAGTATTTGAATTTCTCCATTTCAAGTTCGTAATAATATGGAATCTTACGACCTAACATGAAGAAGTCTTTTGTTTGGTTCACAAATTTAATTTCAAATAATTCACCAGTACCGTTTAGAAAAGGTACATATATCAAATCACCTTCACGAGGTCTGGTAAAAACATTTTGTGGTACTCGTTGAGAAAAAGAACGCTTAGAAATAATAACATTAATATTGTTTTTAATCTCAAGGCCAAACTTAGAAAAGAACTCTCTTTCGCCACCGTACTCCATAGAACTTGATAGGTAAAATTCTACTGGAAATGCTGAACTAAATTTCTTAACCGGATCTTCACCATAAAGAATGTCTCGGTCTTCCTCATTAAATATTGGACAATAATAAGCATCAAAACCCATAATCTTTATGGATTCTGTAATCAAGTCCTCTACTACCCGCTGTTCGGCCAGTGAGTTATAATTATTAAAGTACTGATTGGTTGCCATATTAATTCATTAAGAATTCTAATGGTGCTCCGTACTTGTCACCAATCTCAGCATGTAAGGCATTAATTTCATTGTCGGCTTCTTGGTAAATCTTATCGCCATTCAATGTAACACCACCTGGCAATTGAATACCATTAAACTTTTTAAGGTTATTTCCCCAACTTCTTTTGATAAGTGCCGTGGCATATTCTTTTAACCAACGGTCGTTCCAGGCCTGTGTGTATACGGCCGGGTCTATGTTTGCATAACACTCTGCAATAACAATTGTACCTGCAGGTGCTTGTGATGAACCCCAAGCCCAATCAATATACAGTCTCTGCATATGTCTTTGAAATCTAATTGGTACTTCACCTGTAAATTGTTGTTCTAACATTCTCAAGTGTTGATGAGTCATGGTGTAATTGATGTATGATGCCGATGTGAAATCATACAATTCATTCAAACGAAGTTGGTATCTAAGGTCAAACATACTAATGGATGCCTGAGAATCATACAGTGGAAATATTCTAGTAACACCAACAATTTGCAATGCATTATTTGAAGCATCTGTCGCAGCCGAAACATTCAAATATCTTTGGTTCACATCAGTTGATGTTACTGCTTTAATGTAATAAACTTTTTGTAGACCATCAAAGTGATAATCTTGCCAGTACTGTAGTGCATCATCAATGCGGTCTTCCACCTGGTCGTCATCAACGTTGATTTCAATTACAGGAAATCCTAGTCTGCGTAAGCAGTAATCTTTAAATGCGGTTCTTGATGTTATTGCGGCCATTTATTTTCCTCTCTATTGAGGTATTTATATCTTATATTACCAACTAATAATATAACAATAACCAGATCCACCTGGACCACTAGCTGTAATGCTGGTAAATGCGGTTGATGTTCCTCCGCTGCCGCCGCCGCCAGCTCCAAGATTGCCGGCGCCACCAATACCAGCGGCACCGGTTGATGTTGCACCACCACCTCCGGTTCCTCCTTGTGCATAATGCCACCACGAGCTCGGTAAGTTTCCGGGTGGTGCAATACCTCCAACACCTTCAATGCCACCTGAATTTTGATTTGCAGAAAAATATCTGGACGGCCGATTCAGTGTTATTGCAGGTTGAAATCCACCTCTAACGCCAGTCGATGTGTTGGTTGCACCGGCGCCGGCAGCTCCTCCTAAATGCATATTGCCATTGCTTGGAACGGTCTGATTTGCACCAGACGCGGCACCGGTATTACCAGCAATACTATTCCAAAGTCCTCTACTGGCCATGGGCATCTGGACAATAGTGGCTGCGGTTCCCGCTGTTTGACCGACAGCTCCATTTGCTGATGCCACTAATATTTGTGATCGTAACCATGCCGCCGGTGGTGCTGCACCACCACCAGACACAAATGGTTCCACAGCAACATATGTGGGTTGTCCAGGGTCACTTGTTACAGTGCCTAATCCACCACGTCCAGTCCATACATACAATATATCTGGAATCATCATTGCAGGTATTAGAACAGTTGTTTGTGCTCCCGTACCACCAGCTAACGCACCCGCGGACACGCCCGAAAAAGCTCCAGATCCACCGCCGCCTACAGCAAAAATAAAAACCATTTTTGTGCCCCTTGGTTTTACCCAAGTGTGCCAACGTGTTGCAGCAACTGCTGATGATTCTGCATTTACAAACAGTTGAATGTTTGCGCCGGGTGGTGGTAAATGACTGAAATCTAACATATTTAAAAACTTATTATGATTGCAAAACCTGGACCACCAGCACCTGAAGGTGCCAAGGTGCTCATCGTGGTCGTCAATCCACCTGAACCGCCGCCGCCGCATCCGGGAGCTCCGGCACCACCAGCTCCAGCCATGCCCGCGGTACCACCACCAGCTGGTGTGCCTGATCCTCCGCCGCCTTGGCCTCCTCTATTCATAATAAATCCTTGTCCTGATGAAAAAATATTATTGAGTTGGTTCCAGCCATCTTGGCCACGTTGTGTCGGCGTTGCGGGCAAGATTCCGGGTATATATACACTATTACCATATGGCGCAAAATCCGGTGCATTATTGGCGCCAGGTCCAATGAAACCACCGCCGTAGTATGCGGTAGTATTACCACCACCACCACCGCCAGTGCCGCCAGTCACACATAATCCATCTGATGGATATAATTGATTGATACCATGTCCGAGGCCCGAAGAGCCGTTGTTGCCGCCGTTGGTGCCGCTTTGGCCAGCAAAAAATGAAAACAATCCTCGACCCGACGGTACACTGTTGGCAATCTGAGAAATTGAAGCTCCTGTGCCGCCGACTCCGCCGGTGCTGACGACTGTTGGTGAAACGCCGCCGCTGCCGCCATAGGCAAAACAAAAACTTACTTGCTGTTGCACTAAAGCATTTTGACCTATGTCTGATCTTATATCTGTATGTGTGCCGGCGATGCCATCGGCCAGCGCGGCGCTTACTGGGTCACCGCCAGCACCAACATCCACAAATAATAAATCTGGAACAAAAAATGCCGGAAGAAATGCTGTCGTTTGGCCGCCCGAACCGCCACCAGCACCGCCTGGGCCGGATGAACCGAAAGCTTGGGTAGATGATCCACTGCCGCCGGCACCCACGGCCATCATGTAAATCCATTTAACACCTGCAGGTTTATTCCATGTTTCATAATGAGTGTACTCGGCCCTGGTCTTGCCGCCGACAAACACTTGTATATTGGCATCTGTTCGGTCGATTATATGTTTAAAGTCTATCATATTTAAAAACTTATAATGTGTACAAAACCATCGCCGCCGGAACCAGGTAAACCTGTGAATGTGCCACCGGAACCACTACCGCCTCCGCCACAACCGGGAGCTCCATGGCCACCAGCACCTCCGGATGAACCGAGGCCTGTGTTTGCTGTGCCGCCGCCACCACCGCCGGTACCGCCAAGGTGAAGCCAATTGGAGAATTTATATCCAGCTTGGCCTGGACCCCCATCCGCAAGACTTGTGATTGATGAAGTTCCACCGTTTGAAGTTGGAATGTAACCAACATGCATATTGGTATTTGCAATTGAAGTTGCTGTTGGTATACCTGCAATGTTACCCCCCATACTTGTAACAGTGTAATTTATAGATTTGCCGCCACCGCCGGTACCACCGGTTACCATAAGGCCTGTGGATGGTAATATTAGAGATATTCCATTTGCGGCACCAGTAGTGGCGCCGGCCGTCCCGGACTGACCAGCAATATTGATCACCTTTATAGCTCTGCCAGCTAAGGGGAAATTATCAGCAATTGCTGTTGCTGCGCCGCCGGTTTGTCCAGTGGCTCCATTGGCTGTCAATAAAAGTAATTGAGAATTGTTTGCAATACCTATTGTTAAAGGTTCGACTGCAATATATGTTGGTCCGCCGGGCACACTAAGTGATCCACTTGAAAGCTTTCTTTGGCGGCCGCCTTGGCCCAAATGAATATATAAAACCGGCGGTAAAAGTGCTGCCGGTAACATCATCACTGTCTGTGCGCCTGAACCGCCGCCTGCTCCACCTGGCCGCGCCGATGGGTTATTGACAGCACTATGTGTGCCGCCAACACCGGACGCTCCACCACCTACACCAATTATATAAACCCAGTTAACACCTCTAGGTTTTATCCAAGTTTGCCAGTTTGGTATATCTGTTGCTAACACCTCCGGCTCAAGACTTGTAATCCCGACCGAGGCACCCGTCATCGGACTAACTGTAACAGTGGAAGTGACACTTCCAATGGTCGCTTGGCTGATTGTAAAATTATTGCTTGATTTATCAATTATTCTTGCGTCTTCGCAAGTTAACAAGCTTGTATTTGCAATTGCTGTTAATGGTTTTGTGCTTGGCGTAAAACCACCGTATAATGCGGTGCCTTTTATAACACGTACATTACTAATATTTCCGCTCAATTTTCTCCCTACAGAAAAAGATTTATTTTCATCAACTACTGCGGTGGATGTATTGTTCGCAACAGCTGTTCCGTTTTTGTATATAGTATATAAATTGCCTAATTTTGTAATAGCCCAATGATACCATACTCCAACTGACATTCCACTAGCAAACGTTGTTACAATCTCTCCAGATGTTTCAGCAGATCTAAAGTATATATTTCCGTTATTCCAAACAAACATATAAGGATTGAATGTCGTTGCTCCGTTAAAAGAGAACATTTCTTGTGTTGATATGGACAATGAATTGAAATAGAACCAACCTTCAACTGTGAAATCTACGCCGGGTGCGCCTATATTAAATGCTTTATCTACATCTGTTGATATAGATGTACCGACAACACCATCAAAGTAATTACTATAACTTATTGGTATTTGCCGAAACTCATCAGGCATACTGCCAAACGGACTTAGTTCTTTGATAGAAACACTGCCATTTTTAGTTAATGTAAAATTGTTTATTGAGTTATCAATTAATCTATAACTCTGGCATGATAAGAAATGTGTATTAGTTATTGCAGTTAGCGGAGTAGTACTTGGTGTAAATGCTGAGGTATAAACTGCGGTACCTTTTACTACCCTAACATTACTCAAATAACCAAAGAAAGTTACTCCAGTATTATCACCATATAATCTACCAACTGTTATTACTGGTGAGCCGGACCAAGTTGGTGTGACTGAGTTCGTTATTACAGATACACCATTCAAATACACAGTATTCGTACTTCCTGAACGAACAAAAGCAATATGATTCCAAGCATTAAGTGTGACAAAAAAACCAGTTGATGAGTAAGTTGTAGCGTTACCAGTAAGGAAAACTGTTATTTTACGATCTGTTGCCAAAAACATCCCAAAATTTGCAAGGCCGGAATTAGATGTATTATTGATGCCTACTAAACCTGCTTGTCCTGGAATACTTGTTGGATATGCCCAACATTCAACTGTGAAATCTTGCCCTGTCATTGTGTTTGTTGCACTTGTAGGTGTTGTTAGATAGTCCATTGTACCATCAAAGAAATTACTATAACCTGTCCAGCGCGCTGTTGTGCCAAATGGGTTTAGTGTGTCAACATCAGCACTGCCATTAGTTGTTAATGAAAATCCTGCTCCGGCATTTGCAGTACTAGTATCAATTATTGTATTACTTTTACATGTTAATAACCTTATTGAGAGTTCGCGGTCTTCTACTAACGGGATAGTGCTCGGTGTAAATGATTCGGTATATAATGCAGTACCTTTGACAATACGAAGATTAGAGATATATCCGTTGAAGCATTCGTTTGCCGCCTGGTCCGCGGAGTATCCTATTAATAACGCTTTACCACCATCAGCCATATACTGAGTTCTGGTTGTCTTGGATATAAATTTTCCATTAAGAAATACATAAACTTGATTTGGGCTAACCTGACAGGCAGCAACATGATACCAAGTATGTAATGTAATTGAATTTAATATTGTAAACTGCTGTTCAGTACCATTAGCTGTTGATGCATTGTTGCCGTGACCAAGAGTAAGTCTTAGTAATCCAGCAGATGTTATATTAATGCCATATTGAGTATACGAAGTTCCTGAAACAGCGTCTTTATTAATAATATGTTGAGTGCCGGCAGACAAAGCATTGCAATAAAACCAGCATTCAATTGTAAAACTAGGTGCACCAGTATAAGGTTGTGTCAGAACGCTGGCCACGCCGGCCGACAAGTCAAGTGCTTGGTCGTGACCAATACTCAAATAATCAGAGGTACCATTAAGTCCTATCTTATATAATTTATCATCAAAAACATAATTATTGGCATTTGGTACAAATGCATTTGGTTGTTTAACGTTATTGTTGGCCACGCCGGTTGCCGTAATTGTATAATTATTGCTTGAGTTATCAATTAATTCCAAGTCTTGGCAAGTTAAAAATATAGTATTTGCTACTCTTGTTAGCGGAGTAGTACTTGGTGTAAATGCTGAGGTATAAACTGCGGTGCCTTTAACAATACGAACATTAGAAATGTATCCCTTAAAATTAAATGACCCAACGGTATTGTACATTGTACCAACACCTATCGAAGGTGCCGTATCCCAAGTCGGCGTTACTGAACTTGTTGCAACTGGCAATCCATTTAAATACAAAGTATTAATACTACCTAAACGTACAAGTGCAACATGATACCATATAAATGGCCTTACAGTAGGACCAGTAAGTAATGTGGCATTACCAGAAACAAAAGCTTTTAAGATGCCTGAGGAAATGAATATACACAAATTCAGTGAGGCGTTTAGTGTCGTTGTTATATTGACCAGGCCCACATTCGCGTGTGCGAACATCACATTCGCGGTAAGATTATCCATGGCCATGAACGAACACTCAACAGTAAAATTACCTGTAAGTTGCATATATGCGAGAGTTGTTGTCTTCAAACGATCACCGATACCATCAAAGTATGTCATATATGTACCAGATGAAGTACCATATGTATTATCAGTAAAAATAGTATTTGGTCTTGTATTATTGGCTGCACCAGAGAAAAAACTCTGGACATCAATATTATTTTTGTCAGGAAGATGACTAAAATCTAACATAGTTTAATATCTGCCTGCCACCGTAGTAACAGTCCAACCAGCAGCAACAGTTGTTCCAAGACCAACCAATATATGATATCCTGGTGGTAATGCCAAGTTCATTGGATAATCAACATCAATAGTTGCAGCTGATGCAGATGCAGTTGTTGCTGGTAAACTTAATTCACCATAAAACATATTGCTTGTTAAAAAGTCTGTTGGGTTACCTTGATATGGCCAATTTGCCGTTAAGGAAATTGTAGCAGTGTTTTGTGTAAAACTATTTGTGGTTGTATTAAAATATATTACCTGAGCATTAGGCTGAGGCCCAGTAAAAACACGATATGACACAGCATTAGCAACCGCTGTCCAAGCCCAAGCAATAGAAGCTGTTGGTCCCGTGGTAATAACTGCTGCTGTTTCTGTTGAGAATGCTGCGGGAATAAGGTACTGGTCAATTGCCTGTATTTTTGCATAAAAGGTACCAGTTTGTAATGTTCCACCAGATGCACTTGCTGTACCAGTTGGTGTACCAGCAACCGCAGAAATAGTTGAGGCTAAATTTGTAAGACCTTCATTGATGTATATACGAGCTACTGTTGCAACATTGGTACCAAGTGCTTTAAATCTAAGTCTCTGTATATAACTACCATTATCTGTATCGGATTGATATACAATAATATTATTGTTACTTTGTCCTGTATAATCGTTTGCCGCCTGGGTTAATGTTATTGTACCTTGTATGTCACCCACTTTGGAAAAAATTGGTTGAATATTTCCTGCCATGTTTTAATCTCCTATTAAATTTTATCTTAAGGCATCAGCCAGCCGGCCGCAATTACAATCATTATTCCACCAGCATTTGCTTTAGCGCTACTAGCTACTATATAGGCCGCATTTGCTGTATCAAAGGCAGCATTAGCTCTTAAGTAAGCTGATGTACCTATGATTTCTGAATTAGCTCTATCAAAGGCAGCATTAGCTCTTAAGTAAGCTGATGTACCTATGATTTCTGAATTAGCTCTATCAAAGGCAGCATTAGCTCTAGCGTATGCTGATACAGCAGTACTATTTGCTGTATTGGCTCTATCAAATGCTGCTTGTGTAAATATACTACTTCCACCACCACCTGTATTCGCTTGATTATATGCCGCCTGAGCCCAATCGAACGCCAAATTGGCTTGTACATATGCTGCTGTACCAATGATTTCAGAATTGGCTCTATCAAATGCTGCTTGTGTAAATATACTACTTCCACCACCACCTGTATTCGCTTGGTTGTATGCCGCTTGAGCAATAGTAGTTGCAGTGTTAGCCTGTACATATGCTGCTGTA
>Ga0181348_1000032_pt1 | contig 40399 bp, 34 predicted proteins | sample Su13VDMM110DN_FD_130092 | JGI IMG/M metagenome (GOLD analysis project Ga0181348, IMG submission 130092) | Freshwater viral communities from Lake Michigan, USA - Su13.VD.MM110.D.N | ecosystem: Environmental > Aquatic > Freshwater > Lake | place: USA: Michigan | collected 2013-07-16
GAAGTTCCCAAGGTGCATTACTCGGAATCAGCACCAAACAAAAAGCCACAAGCACATTCGGATTTTATTAAAGAACGCATCCCTAATCTAGGGGATACCGTGTACGATGTAATGATTGAAGCCAAGGCGAAAGACCTTGCCCTCATAGAATACCGAAACTTTAGTTTGACAGCCGTATAAATAAAGGATACAATATGCCACTATACGACTATAAATGCACTGCATGCGATCACACTTGGGATGATATGCAAACTATTGCTAATCGTAACAAGCCAACAAAGAAGCCTTGTCCAAAGTGTGGTAAAAAGAAAGTAATCAAGTTGGATGCCTCAGTTCAGGTTATTGATCCTGTTCGTTTAGGAATTACTCGTCCTGATAATGGATTTAAAGAAGTAATCTCCAAGGTAAAGAAAGCCCATCCACGGCATACAATGAGAGACTATTAAAATGGAAATGAAATTGAAATCTATTGAAATTGATGGGATGGGAAGATTCTATCAGTCTGCCAAAACTGGTAATTGGTATCCGTCAGTCACAACTGTAACAGGATTTGCCAAGAAAGAGTTTTGGGCAAAGTGGCGAGAGAATCCTGAAAATAAAAAGAGTAGTGATGAGGCTATGCGTCGTGGAACAGCAATGCACACGATGATTGAAAATTATCTTAACAAGGAAACTTACAGAACTACCTGCGAGAAGACTCAAACTCTTTTCAATCAGATTGTTCCTAGTCTTGATAAAATTAACAAAGTTGTGGCTCAAGAAACGCAGTTGTGTTCTGACAGTTTGCGTATGGCAGGCAGATTTGATTGCATCGGAGAATATGAAGGCGTTCTCTCGGTTATAGATTTCAAGTCTGCAAAGTCTCGTCGCAAAGAAGACTGGATTCAAAATTACTTTGAACAAACCGCTGCATACTCGTATATGTGGTTAGAGAGTATGGGTGTACGAGTTCCACAGGTAGTTATTCTTATATCGGCAGAGGATGGAAGCACTCAGGTATTTAAAAAGAATCCTGATGATTATAAAATCAAGTTGGGCGAATCCATAAAGAACTATTGGGCTAGCAATAATTTTCAAGACCTACAGAGGAAAATAAATGAAATGGTTAACCAGACTGTTTAAGAGAGACGAACACGCAGAGATCAACAAGATTAAAGACTCCATACTTGATAAGTTGGGAGAAGGCAAGCATATTATTCATATCATGCTTAAGGATCGTGAAGTAACTCTGCTGTTTAGTGAAGAAGAATTTAACAATGCAATTATACGAGGCGAACAATTAAATGCTGTTCCTCGTGAAGAAGAACTAGAGGAATCAGATTAAATGGGTTCTATAATAAATCTACAAGCCGATTTTTGTCGGCAGGTAGAAGAAATGTACAAGAGTCGTAAAGATACGACTTACATTGAAGTGATTGTTGATCTTTGCGAAAAACATGGAATTGAACCTGAAGCAGTTGCAAAACTTCTCACCAAGCCCATCAAGGAACGGCTAAAGGTAGAAGGACAGAAAGCCAACATGCTTAAGAAGACTTCTAAATTATTTTGAATGAAACCGTTTGAAGCATATCAGACTTTCATAACTCTCAAAGCACACTTTAAAAATAGCGGATTTGATTACCATAGGTTTGGAAAGGTTAAGGTTGCACCTGAGACCTTTGAACGGCGTAAAGATCGCTATTACTTTGAGAAGTTAGCCAAGCGATATTCCCGAGAGGAAATCGTAGAGTTTTTCTTGTCACAAATTCTAGCCAACAAAAGTTGGGTTGGTGATATGCTTGGCGAAGATGCTGAGGAAGCACATCTGTCTCGGCTAAAGCGAGTTCAGTCTTTGCAGTACCATATAAAAGGTGAAATAAACAAATTGTGGGAGACCTGCAAAGATGATCCCGAATGTTTTAACAAACTGTTCCATCAGGAAGAAGGAACACACCCACGAATTTTTAGATCAGTTATGGAGAAGCGCATTTCTCCTGAAACTTTTTTAGTATTGGATCATCTGTTACATTTTACAAAACAATGGAACATGGATGGTGATCCTATTTGGGAAGAAGTTGGTATTCCTCTTCTTCGTTATGCGCCGTTTCTTCACCTAGATACTAGGCGTGATGAACTGAAGAGAATTATCTCGGAAATCATCACAAATAAGTTGCATACAAAGAATACTTAGTATACAATACACACTCACTCATACTTTTAATACCTCGTAATACGAAAGGATACTACAATGGCTGGATTTTCAGACCTAAAGAAGATGAGCAAGAACTCCGTCTCGGCTCTCGCCAAGGAATTGGAAAAGACGACGGAAAGTAAGTCATATAAGGACGACCGCTTTTGGAGCACCGAGCGTGGTAAGGACGGTAATGGTTTTGCCATCATCCGTTTCCTGCCTGCTTGTGCTGGCGAAGAAGTTCCTTGGGTTCGCGTGTTTAATCACGGGTTCCAAGGCAAGGGTGGATGGTTCATTGAGAACTGCCCCACTACTGTAGGCAAGAAGTGCCCTGTGTGCGAAGCAAACAACGAACTGTGGAACAGCGGAATTGAATCCGATAAGGATATCGCTCGTAACCGCAAGCGTAAGTTGTCTTACATCTCAAACATCATGGTTGTCAGCGATCCTGCTAACCGTGATAACGAGGGTAAGGTTTTCTTGTTCCGCTACGGCAAGAAGATTTTTGACAAGATTAGCGACTGCATGCAGCCGAAGTTCCCCGGCGAAGAGCCAATCAACCCGTTTGATTTTTGGAATGGCTGCAACTTCAAGATGAAGATTCAGACTGTTGGTGGTTTTGCAAACTACGATAAGAGTGAGTTTGACACCAAGAGTCCTTTACTTGAAGGTAAGGATGAGTGGCTTGAGAAGTTGTGGAAGTCTCAGTATGCATTGCAGGAGTTTGTTGGTTCCGACAAGTTTAAGTCTTACGAGGAATTGAAGGAGCGGTACGAGACTGTTCTCACCACCGAAATCAATTCTGCAAAGAAGGCTGAAGACGAAGAACCCATCCGTGAGAGTTTGAGCGAGAAGTTCCGTAAGAAGGACGCTCCCGCTGCAAAGAAGCCGGTGCAGGAAGAAGAAACTGGTGACGAGGATGATACCTTGTCATACTTCCGCAAGTTGGCTGAAGAGGATTGATTATCCTGCGGGGCGAACTGAATTGTTAATTTGATTAACCGTTCTTTCGCTGTTGCTAGGCATAGTCATTGATGAGCCGCCACTAGTATTGTTGACTACCGTTGTTTGTTGGTTGTTAACAGTATTATTGGCGGCTCTATTCTTTTCATCTCCCGAGGCTTTCTCTAGTAGAGATGCCATCCATTGATATTCTTCAGCCATACGGTTATTGGCAGGAGCATTTGATGGAGTTATTGTGGTGGCAGTAGAATAGCCAGAAACAGGTGTTGTAAGATTTGTTAAAACCGTTTGTACCATTGGCGTATTCATTTTGTCTAAAGCCACGCTACCAAATTCTGTAGCCCGCATACCTAAAGACTTGCCCAAATGAATCATTGTATTTGTGATTGGGGTCAACTGCGTCTTTAAAGTATCTGATAAATGATAAATTGAACCTGAAAAATCTTTACTGATAAATTTTAAAGAATCTGTAGTGCTTTCAACAACACCAACAGTTTTATCAACAGCAGAGTTTACAAACTCTTTTGTTTTACCTATACCAATATCTACAGATTTGCCTATAGATTCTGTATCAATATTAATTTCAGAAAAAATACTATTTTTTGATTCGCCTTCAGCAGTTTGAGTCTTTAAGTTTTGTCTACGCTCTCTGGCTAAACGCTTTTCTCTTGTTTCCATGCCAGCGAGTCTACCAAACCAAGTGCTTGCAAGCCAGTCATAAATTGGCTGTATAAATTTGAACATAAACCATTCTGAAAATTTAATAAACGGCTCAACTATATTATTGTTTATTGCTTTGAATAGAATTGATATTCCCTTAAAAATATAACCCACACCCTTAAAGGCTAAAGCAACAATAGCAAATAGAGGTGTTAATAGCAATAATACAAACTGAGCAAATTTAAATATAGGCTTTAATAAAGCAAATCCCAAATTCAATACAGTTAAGGCAACTTGTCCGATTGCTTCAAATGCAGGTTGTACAAAATCTTTGTAGATTGAATACAATAATCCCAAAACAATACCACCAGTGTATATAATAAAATCAAATATAGGATCAAGCCATTTCATTATGTTATCAAACTTTAGAACATATGATGCGGCAATAGCACCTAAAGGCCCGCCAAATAAAGTGGATAAAACTAATCCAGCAACTTGTACAATTAAAGCCATTACAGATTTAATGGCGGTATATGCATCCGTGTAAAATAAAGCCTTAAAAAATTTAGGAATATCTGCGAATAATGTGATAAGGGTAACAAACCAAGGAGTAACTCCACCAAGCCATTTACCTACGCTAGCACCAAACTTAAACATTGAAGATAATCCAACACCCAAATTATCAAAGCCTATCAACGCTTTTCCCAAATTAGAAGAAAACAATTGAGTAACAGGAGAAAATATTTTTCCTACTATGCTACCAATATAACTTGCTAGGTTTGTGATTGATGTGCCAAATTTTCCAATAGTTTCAAATGTAGGTTTAAGTTTATCTATTATTTTTCCTATACCTATTAATGCGTCTCCTGCAATAACATAGGCTTTTCCAAATACACGAAGGTTTCCTATAGACTCATAACTTTTTAGAAACCCGTATAAGCGAGAAAGATCAGATGGAATCTTTGATACAAAGCCTACTATCTTAGTCCAAGCATAAAAGAATGTTTCACTACCACTAGCAATGTTAGCAAATATTCTAGAAATAGTTCTCATGGGCTGCACTGCTTTTGCAGCATTTGTAGACACTTGATTTATAAAACTAGAAACTATTAAGGGAACATCTTTATACAAAAACACTATGATGTTTTTAAATCGTTTTAATCCCTCTAAAAATAATAGGAATACTTCACCGCTTAATAGAGAACCCAATCCTTTAAGTTTTCCATACTGAACTAATAAAAATCCAGTAATGATGCCAAAGGTAAACAACAAGGGCCCAACAACAAACTTGGTAAAAAAGTATATAATTTTGCCAAGAGGGCCCATTAAATCAGTAACAATTTTAAACAAACTGCGAGGCTTTGTGTTCTCCACAATTTCCGCCATCTGCTTGTTTACTGTTTTGAATCCGTATTCAATTATAGGTTTTGACGGATCAAATTTGCTCGACTCTACTATAGCCTTTGTATTTTTTATATCTTGAGCGTTAGCATCTTTATTGAGTTTAATGACATCTCTGTTTTGTGCTAATAAGTCTGTTTCTATTTGCTTTTGATCAATAGATAATTTTATAGATCTTCTAGCCAATTCTTCCAACTCATCTTCAGATAAAGAAGATAGGGATGTGTTGGAATCTTTAAGTATTTTCTTTACATCTTGAAGTAATAGATTGTTGTGTTCTTGCTGAGATAGACTTAAGTTGTCTAGTTTTTGTTGCTCCAAATAGGTAGAGAACCATTGATCAAATTCCATTTCTCCACCACCAGCCGCTTTAAGATCAGCAGAAGACCTTTGAAAGTCAGTTATTACTTTTGAAAGTTTTGTAAATGTTTCTGTTCTTTCTTTTATGCCTATAGCAGATAGAGGAACTTGTGGCCCTCCTTTAGAAGCATCGCTTTTTACGCTTTCTAATATCTGAGATAGAACATCAATTTTTTCTCTCAGCATCTTACTTGCTGCGAGTTCTTCATCAGTCAATTTACGATCATTTGCAGTAAGTTCGGCGTATTGTTCAGAAAGTCCTTTTATAGTTTCGTTTAGAGATTTTAAAGTTTCTGCCTGTAACTGCTGCGTCTTTTTCATTTCACTATCGTATGCAGAATTGTTCACCCTTGGATTTTCGGGTGCGCCACCAGGCGGATAGTTAGGACCTAAATTAAATTCTGACTCTGCCATCTACTTATCCTTTAAATTGAGCAGGATCAAATTGACTTGAATTCCCCTGCCGTTCGTTCTCCTCCCTCACATGATTAACAAGCATTTCAATATAAACTCTTCTCTCCCACGGTATCATCCCCTCAATATCGCTTAAGGAATACTTATGATGTTGAATCATAGCAAAGTTACTTTCAAGCATATTTGCAAGACTATCGTGCATCATGCTTACTGAAAAAAACTTTGTGCTCCCTTTAGCGTTACCTCCTTTTCCTTTCCGCAGCAACTATATGTTATTGTCTTCTCTAAACTTGGCATGTACTCAAAGAAATTCATTATTTTCTTTAGTGCTAATTGGGACAATTGTTCTAAAAATTCAACAACTTCCTTATTTGAATATTCGCTAGATTTATAAACTTCACTTTTATCGTATATAACATCTACACAACTTGCCACAAATTCCATTATTAAAGCAGGATCTTCTTTCTTTTGTGCTTCTGTCAATTTTATCATATCATCATAAGCAGGATATCTCATCAAAACACCAACAGTATCAGACAATTGAATACGATTGGTAAATTGAGGATTGAATTTTACTTCCACATCATCAAGACGAACAGGCACTTTTACAGTATCTTTGCAACCATCTTCACAGGTAACAGAAACTTCAACAGTTTCACCGACAGATTTTGATCGCAATTTTAAGAACAGATATTCAATATCAAATGGAGCAAGTTTATCAACATCAATTTTTTCAAAAGTGCAATTTCTGATTGCCTGCTTCATTGCGCGAATTTGTTCGCGTTCATCCTTAGTTTCACTAGCAAGAAGAAGAACCTTTTCTTCTTTTACTAAAAACGGTCTATATTCAACTACCTGACCGCTTGAGGGTATTTTTATTTCATATTTTGGTGTCGCAACAATAGGTAAAGCCATTTTATAATCTCCTTGTCAATACTGTAGTTTTATTTATATGCCTCTAAACAAGGCTGAAGTGTTGATTCCTGATGTTATAAGGTTGTTTAGGAATAGATCTGGTTCTCCCGCGTACTGAGGCAAGGTAGGATCGTTTGGATTGTTTTTTAGATACTTTGTATAATCCGGTCTTCCACCATCTATCTTTGCACCAGCAGGAGCCTTTGCCAACCAAGCAGTTTGCAATCTTTGCTTTTCTTCGTTTGTCAAATCTCTTCTGATTCCATTTAATTGATCGTCGGAAACTCTAACACTATTAGATGTCATGTCCATTATTTGTGATATACCAGCATGCATAGCATATTTGGTATCATCATCCCAACTTGCGTATGGAATAAGTTCGCGGTAAGCAAAGTTTACGCTTGAAACGGTTAGAGTATTTGTAGAAGCATTTTGGAACTGATTTAATCCAACACTTTTTGGATAAACTTCAGTCATTTTTATACCGTATAATCTTTCAGATTCCAACAACTCTAAAACATGACCAAAATTATAAACAAAGTTTGGAAGAGGAATAATTGATATGGAGCATTGTTTTGCGTAATCATCATAGAATGAAACATATCGTGATACTGGATCTATTATTGATCTCTGCCACGATCTAAAAAATGTATATTCATAAAGATCAGTACCGCAATTAAATTGAAACGATGCGTTGGTATCACCAAAATCTTGGGAATATGGAATTGATCTTTTTGGCCCTACAACACGAAAGTCTGATGTTGAAAAAGAACTTTCTGGTATGCTTGCTTGAAGACAGTTTAAAGAAAGTCTTTTGTTATCCAGACCCCACAAAAATCCATTTTCTTGCCTTTGCATTTCAAGAGAATTTGGAACTCCTTGAAACAGAATGCAATATCTGTTAGATCTCAAATATCCTGTGGAACGACCAAAGTTTACTTGATCTTCTATAAAAGACGCACCTCGGTCTTTTGCAGATTTGCCACCTATTTGGAAGGAACGACTATCCGATCTACCAGGATTTCCTAAAGATGAAGAAAATGAACTAAGATTAAAGATATTATCCATTTATAGATTCCTTTATTGTTCTGCTGCCCATTTAAAAACTTCTTCTCGTGTTTTTCCTATAAATCTATCTAGGGGCAAAAATGGTAATATTTTCCAGTCAATAGGTTTGATATACAACGCCCCACCAATAACCCGTGTGTAATCATATCTTTTTATTGCAGTCCTTAAAAATTTATTCATAAGAGGGCTTGAACCCTTTATTTTGTCATACGATGCTTTTATGAATACAGAAGAGGGGTCTGCTGGATACTTATACCATTCGTCTATATTTGTTTGTGTTAGTAGATAGTTTAAAAATACAGCACGGTTATAGTGTCTCAGATAGTGCAGGTTCAATCCTAAAACCGATCCTTTATCCCACTTTAAAACAATTATCAACGGAAACTGATCGTAAAATGGCAATTTACTCTTATTACTGGCGTGTTTGGGATTATATTGAAAGAAGTACATACTTCCCGCCGCCATTGATTTGTTGGAACTTTTTCTTAAGAGAGGTTCTCGGTATATCGTTCCAACCTCTTTTAACGCATTACCCAACCAATGGGTTGCTTCTCGGTCGGCAATATCATAGTTCTCAAACTTAAATCTTCTTACTATTGCGTTTACTTCTTCTCTACTCAATTTTGAACGCCTTTATACTTTTCCAAAGATTTCCTTTTCCGTCAGTATCTTGAATTCCCAACCTTTATCTAAACAATAATTTCTAGCCGCTTCCCATTTGGTGCTGTTGATAATCCAGTCCCGCATCTTTAGCATAGCCCCCCTAGTCATCTTTTTGCCTTCCGATATGGTAGGTTTTTCTGTCATATTTTTTGGTTTTATTTCTATTAGGATACACTTTTCGTTATTATCCGAATCTCGTGTCTTTATCCAAAAATCAACAAAATACCTGTGAATCTTACCATCTAACGGAGATCTATACGGAACTATCACTTCCTCGGAAGACCATGCAATAATAGAGTCATTGGTATCACAATACTGCATAAACCTTCGTTCCCACAAGGAACGATATACACAATTTGTTGGATCACCTTTGTATTTTTCAGGACTTTTAGGTTTATAAAACCCCTTATATGTTTTAAAAGTTCCGATTCTAAACCCCTCCTACTATCTATATTATTTAGTTAAATTTTTTTGAATAAATAACTCTACACACCTTAGAATAGAAAGGATATTCTATATGCCAGATCTAGGCGAGGGGGCATTCAATGGGGCTCAAGGATTAAGAAAAGGATTTCAGCAGGTAGATCCAAAACTTTTGGATGCTGATACCAATGCCGTCTATCAGAACGGTCAAGATTTTGACATAAAAACGGATGATCCCGCTCTATTAAATGATAATCAAGACATTTTCTATGATTCTGCCACCAATACTTGGAAGGTGAAGCCATCACCCAACAAAGCCAAAGCAAATGCTATTCTAAAAGATTTGCAGGATAATGAGCAGAGGAAGATACAACAAGACAGAGAAGAAGGATTTAGACAATTACAGCAACAGGATAGTGGTTACTTTAGTGATGCCAATCAAATTAAACCAGCAGGTAGCGATAAGGAAATGATATTTTCTTATCCATATGATTTGGGTCTTACTCCAGAACTAAAAAATTGGATATCGTTTGAGATGTTTGTTTCTGGCGGAAATAACTTGAAAACGAATACTGATTCCAAATCTGATGCAAATCCTAGAATATACGGAATAGACATTAAAAAAATGTCTTCAACAGTAGGACTTGATCCAGAAAAGGTTGCTGGTGTACTAGCAGCCCCTGCTAATTTAGTAAACAGTCCAGCAGGAATTGCACTCACTCTTGGTTCTTTTGGGTTGGGTGCAGGATCACTAGCGTCAAGTGGTATAGGATCACAAGTAGCAAAAGATTTATGGAATAACTTCAGTTATGAAGGAAGTGATAAAGTTGGTGCAGGAGAATTTGGGTTTGTTCAAGAAACTACGGGAATGAGCACAGCAAACCAAAGAGTTCCTAGAACAATATGCTTATACATGCCATCAAATTTAAAAACTTCTTATGGCGTTGAATATACGGAAGAAGATTTTACCAAACTTGGAGTTGTTACTGATACTATGAAAGTTACTGCACAAACTTTAACCAATTTGTTTAAGAGTAGAGGTGTGAATGATGAAAATCTTTCAGCACAGATACGAGCCACAATGGAAACTTTTGGTAGACAAGCATTGAGATCTAGCGGAGACTACTTGAACCAACTAACAAAAAATTTAGGAGGAGAACTTGGAGGTCAACTAAATCTTGCGAATTATTATAGAGCAGTAAGCCGAAAAGTTACTAATCCATTTATCATAAACATGTATAAATCCACAAAGCGAAGAACTTTTGAGTTTACTTTTAAATTTTTACCAAGAAACGCAAAAGAAGTTGAAACTACCTATCAGATAATAAATCTATTCAAAAGATATTCTTTGCCAAAAAGAATAGGCGGATTGGCAGGGCGTTATGTAGAGTTCCCCGCAGAATTCCGAATCAGATTTAATCACGATGGAATGGAAAATTTATACTTGCCTAGAATAGGCAGATGCTCTTTAACTGATATAAATGTGACTTACGGTGATGAACCATTTTCCACATTTGCTCCAGTTTCCACACAAACCGATAGAGGAGAACCTGTCGGAGGAGCCGCACCAACAAAAATTGAGATGTCTTTAACCTTCTCAGAACTAGAAATTCTAACAGCAGACAGAATAGAGCAAGGATTCTAAAATGAGTTATTTTTCCGCATTTCCAGTTACATCTATTGTTTTAGATGGTGAAAATCTAGAAGTAAAACAAGTAAAAAACATACTTGTTCGTGCTAAATTTTCCAATTATCTTAAACAAAAAGAGGGTCTATTTGCTCCCTATAGAATAAAGGAAAATGATAGACCAGACACTTTAGCGCACACCTTTTACGGTAATTCCAATTTACATTGGGTAATTCTTCTGTTTAATGAAATTTTAGATCCGTATTTTGATTTGCCTCTAAACGAAAGAGCCTTAACAAATTACATTGCAGAAAAATATTCAGGTTATGCTGTGTATACAGACGATATTTTTTATTATGCATCAGGCTCAAAACGATCTCAGGAAATACTAAAAAGTGAACCTATAATTAACGGAAACACAACAGCAAAAGTAGTTACATCAACCACTACTAATAATTTGTTAATAACATCATACGATCCGACTCTCAGTAAAATGGTTGTTTATGGTGATGTAGGAAATGCTGGAGTGCCTGCAACAGATGCAAACATACTAACAATAACAAATTCAAATGGTTTAAATATAGAAACAAAAATACGATATGTAGAACCAAATTCTACAGCAATTCATCATTTTGAGGATAGCGATGGTTCTTGGGCGAATCCTAGAGGAATTCCATTTGAAGACACAACAGAATCTAGAATAAGGATATACACTTCGGGCACTCCAAGAACTCTTAATTTACTAGGAGAAGTAAGTAATACGGACTATGAAATTTCTCTGAATGAAAACAAGAGAGTTATAAATTTAGTCAAACCCGAATACATTGATATGGTTGTTTCTCAAATGACCGATTTACTTAAGCCAAAAAGAAAAACACAAGTATAATAAATTATGGCATTACCAAATATAAACGATAGTACTATAGAAGCAGCAACACCAGCAAACAAGATAGCAAATCTTGGTGACATCATAATTAAAGATGTTATGTTGACAACTAGATCTGGGTTATCTGTTAGTCTATTAAAACTTATAAGTTCGGTTGAAATATACGAAGACATTTATTTCAATAGTTTGTCTGGAACTATCTCGTTTATAGATTCTTTGGCTTTGGTGACGCACGCACCAATTATCGGAGACGAAAAACTATCAATATCCTTTTACACTCCAGGTCAAGACAATCAATCAAGTAAAGAAATTACACTAATGATGCGAGTGTATAAGTGTACGAGAAATACTATTGGCTCCTCGGATAAAAACGCTTTTGTCACCCTTGAATTTGTGTCCCCTGAATTTTTTGTAAATACTCAGGTAAAATTTTCAGTATCCTATCGTGATATGCCATATTCGGATATGGCTAAAAAGATATTTGAGGATTATATTGTAAAGATTGTAAAACAAGATCCGATGTTTGTTAGTGGCCCAGCATTTGCCAACCAATCACAAGAGTCTTATTCTCCATCATTTTTTGATTATAAAACTGAAGGAAATAAGAGCGTTGTATTTCCTTATTGGTCGCCATTTTATGCAATAAATTGGTTGGCTAATAGATCACATGGAATACTAGACAACAAACTCGGCTGTGATTATTTGTTTTTTCAACAACTAAATGGAATCTATAATTTTGTTCCTGTTTCTTATTTCAAGAACAAAGAAGTAGTTGCAAGTTATACAAGAATACCAAGCGATAAAACAAAAGATATGATGCAATACAAAAACATACAAGAATTTATAGTTCTAAGTTATGCAGATAAGATGAAAGATGTCACATCAGGTATGTACGCATCATCATATAAAACTTTAGACATAACCAAAAAAACTATAGAAATTGATCTATTTAATTACTTTAATAGTTTTTATAGCACAGTTCATACGGAAGATGCCCCTAATTTATCATCTACTAATTTTGATAAAAGTGGTACTCCCAATCCCCTGATAACTCCAGAGTCTTTCTCTTTTGGAGGATCGCAAAACAATGGAGACACATACTCAACTCGTTTAGCATCTTATACAAAGATACTACCAAAAAAATCCAATAAATTTGGAGACAATGCGAATTACAAACACGAATCAATGATTGATAATGATGGTTATGAAAATTATGTTTTGCTTAGACAAAGTTTAATGAATCAAATTGGGTCAATAGTAGTTCAGATTAAAGTTTTAGGAGATTCTCGCAGAAGAGTTGGAGATATGGTAGAACTTCTCATTCCTTCTATGGAAGACCCTGCGGGAGTTGCAAGTGGATTTGAGTATGATAGGTACTTGAGTGGTAATTATATGGTTACAAAAATCAACCATTCATTCACGCACAACAACTATGAATTGATAATGACACTAGTTAAAGACTCATATGCACAGCCATTGAGTAATATTAAACAACAGGGCGAAACATTTATTTTGTCGGATGGCAGCAAGTCTATTGGTGCAGAATCAACAACAACAAGCAGAACTCCAACTGTTCCCAATATTGGTATTGGAGCAATAAGGAAATAAAATGGAATCTTATACGATACATGACCAAATGGGCAAAAATGGATTTTATTGGTTCCACGGAGTTGTGGAAGACAATAATGATCCATTAAAACTTGGTAGAGTTCGTGTTCGTTGTTTTGAATATCACACGCACAATAAAGAAGATTTGCCAACAGAAGATCTTCCTTGGGCAACCATATTAATGCCTGCGACTAGTTCTTCGGTTAGCGGAAAAGGACAGTCGCCAACGGGATTACTAAAAGGATCTTGGGTAATTGGATTTTTTAGAGATGGGGTAAATTTTCAAGACCCTATAGTAATTGGTTCGTTTCATGGCATACCAGGATACCCTTCAACACCATCATTAGGATTCAATGATCCTGATGGCAAATGGCCCGATAAAGATCATCTAGAAGAACCAGATACCAATAGGTTATCTAGAAATGAATCTATTGAAAAAACAATTGTAGAAAAGAAAAGAAAAGATAAAGTTTCTGGTGTTGAAACTGCTATACAATCTTGGCTAAAATGGGACGAAAAGGAAACCCCATACGCAGCAGAGTATCCTAAAAATCATGTAATTGAAACAGAATCAGGGCATATCATTGAATTGGATGATACTCCCGATAAAGAAAGAATTGGTGTTTACCATAAAGCCGGAACTTGGATGGAGATTCATCCTGATGGTTCTAAAGTGGAAAAAGTTGTTGGCGAAGATAACGAAATAATTCTTTCGGATAAAAAGTTACTTATAAAAGGCAACTGCTACATGAATATGGATGGTGCAGTTACCACCTTAAAAGCAGCAAAAGATTTTTACATTGAAATTGGTGGTGATGTTCTAGTCCATACAAAAGGTAATGTTGTAATGGAAACAGATAAGAACTTTGAGCATAGAGTTCATGGAACTTATACTGTAGCAAGTGATGGTAATATGATGTTTGTTGCGCCAAGAATAGATTTTAATCCTGAAGGAGTTCAAACAGGATTAGCATCAAGCCCAAACCTCAGCAATGCTCAAGTATCACCATTTATTAAATCTGCAATTCCTTCGGATGCTTTAACACAATTGCAAGATAGAATGGGCAATGTGTTTTTGAACACAGATTATCTAAAAAATCTAAACGGTCAATCTAGTGGAGGAAAGGGATTACAAACCGCAGTTTTACCAGACGGAACTTCCGCAAAATCTTGGGGCAACAACCAAGCCAATCTTTCAAATGTTGTAAGCGGAGAAAACAATACAGCAACAATTCCTTCAAATCTTCCTAAAGGTTCAAAGGTTTCTGATGTTGACTCCAAATTGTATAATAGTGATGAAATTGCTGTTAATAATAGAACGCAAACCTTGAAGGAAATTGGATCAGACGAACAAAATATTCAATATTCCGCAACAGAAAAATCACAAGTTGACGCTGCAATCGCAAGCCGAGCAACACAACAGGTTGAATTGCAACAGGTTGTTGGAGAAAGTAATGTTGATCTTATCAATACAGACCAAAGTATTTTGGCTGCTGGTACTGAGACAACCACAGAAGTTTCTACAACTACCGCCACAATCGCTTCCGCAGGAGGATCGGATCCTTTAGGACAAAATATTGGAGGGGTTTTGAACTCTGCGGGAGAAAGCCTATCAGCAATACCCAAAGCAATTGGAGAAACTCTTCAAAGTCTATCACCAGGAATCAATCTAACAAATGTAGTTGCAATAGGAGCAGGAATTGGATTGGGTGGTGTTGGAGGTGCTATTGGAACTTCTGTGGGTGGAGCATTTGCTGGTGTGTTAGCATTTGTAAATCCAGCAGCAGCAATTCAAGCAGTAAATACCGGAGCAAATGTTGCTACCGCAGTAGCACCATCACCATCCTCATTCCTATCATCGGGACCACAAAATATAACAAATCTGAGCGCAGTTCCTTTGCCTCCTGTGGGTGGAGGGTTGTCTGGTAATGTGACTGATGTAAACCTTGTAGATGTTGGAGCACCAGGAATTCCTACCCAAAGTTTGTATGCAGTACCTGGAGGAAAGGCAACTTTAATATCTGCTTATCCAGGAAGGTCTGATGTAGGTAGTGCCACACAGGGAATTCCTGCAATACCTATAGTAGCATTTGAATCCGAATTCCCACCAATAACTGCAAGTCCAATAGAAATAGACGGTGGCGAATTCTGATGCGATACACAAACGGAACAAGATACGGATATGGTGGTTACTCTACCGTTTGTAGTGTTCAAGCAACATGTCATATAACCGATGGATCAGAGACTTACGGTAATACTGGCCCTAAAGATTGGGGTATATGGCAAGGAAGATACAGCCATTATGGAATGAGACCACCAGAATTTTATTATCCAAACGGTGCTTACAATATTGAGGGAACTATTATATCCGAAACTACAGGTTGTTATGCTGTAGGATTGGATAATTTTAATTGTTACGGTCTTTCGGGTTCAGGACAAGCACACACTAGACAAGTAACTTATGGGCCTGGACAAACTCAAAGCAGATGTTTAATTGTTTTTGGTGGTAAAAATGGAATTAGTCAAAGTGTGCCCACTGTTATAAATTCTAGTCTTGGTTCATTTAGAGAAGGACAAAGAATAACAAAAGAATCAAAAGCAATAGCATTTTATGCTTATCCGTCTCCAGGACCCTCCACATATGGCCCTAGTGGAATATTCGCTTCTCCATATGGTGTAGTTTACGGGTGCAATGGGTGTTGTGATATCAAATATATGGTTGTTGGTGGGGAATTTCCACCAAATTTAACATTAGATATGGATACTGGTGTGGCTTATGGATTCATTTCGGAAATGGATTTGCCCGACAATCCTGAAGATAAAACCACCAAGGACTACTTCATGGAAAGATGGAGACTTCCTCCTGATTTCAAAATAACAGAAAAGAACTATGCAACAGTCGGTTCGGCTTCATCATTTAGGGTTGGACGAGGAGCAGAAAATGTTGCAAGATTTATTATAAGAGCATTTAATGCTAGAGACCCAAGAGTGTTTACCGACAGGGAATTTAGCATAGGCATATCAAACAACTGGTCTTCAGATCGTGATCGTTTAATCCTAAATATCAATAATCAATTTTATGTTGACGGAAAGCCTGCAACAAATAAAGAATACCTCAATAAAATGAAGGAAAGAGGGTTTTACGACTAATGCCAGCAGTTAGCACACAAGGGGATATATGCAGCGGACATGGTTGCTATCCGCCAAGACCAGTTATTGCTTGGTCGGGTAATGTTTTTATTAATAGTAAAGGATGTCATAGACAGTTTGATGGTTTGGGCCCACATTGCGATTCTTGCGACGATAAGCACCCATGCCATGTATCAATGAGTATACAAGGATCTTCTCAAGTATATGTCAACAGTAGACAATTGATGCGAGTTGGAGATCCTGTTGCATGTGGCTCATCCATTGCTACAGGAAGTACAAATGTTTATTGCGGAGGATAAATGACACAAGTAACAGAAATTCAGCATTGGCTAGATTCAAGTAGTGCTATAATAGGTTCTATAGGTGGTTTAATTTTGGGTGTAATTTACTTTACAAAAAAGTATAAAGAATTAAAAAATAAACAAGAACAAAATTCTTTGAATGTAAATTCAAAGGATGGGTATAAACATACCACTATACACGAATTGCTGACCTCTTTAAGAATACAATTAAATGCTGATCGTGTTCAACTAGCGCAGTTTCATAATGGTGGCAAATTCCTAGAAGGATCGCCGATGAAACGATTTAGTGTAAGTCACGAATCTTGCAGACCTGGCGTTTCAATGGAATCGGTAAATTTACACAACATTCTTGTGTCTCTATTTTGGTGTATGGTATCCATGTTGAAAGAAGATAGCCCAAAAATTAGATTAACTAGATCTCTACCAGAAGACAGCCTAATAAAAACTTACAATGAATCAAAAAATATAGATGCATTTTCTTTGTTGCCAGTAAAGAAGGAAGAATTGTTTTTAGGATTTGTTAGGGCTGAGTGGGGTAGTTTACATGATATACCCGATGATTATGATGATTGTGAAAGAATAATGGATAAGTATCGTTCTTTTATTGAATTAGAAATATTGAGAGGAACCTAAATGAAAAGTACAACTAAACTAGAAAACTTTTTGTTTGGTGACTTAGATCTTAATATGATTCCCCATCCAATCACAAATGATGTTATCGTTAAGGTTAATGAAAACGCGGTTAAACGAGCCATACGAAATTTACTTCTATTGAAAAAATTTGAAAAACCTTTTCATCCTGAAATAAGTTCAGGAATACAAGATCTTTTATTTGAAAATCCAAGCCCTGTGGTATATTCTGTTTTAAAAAGAAATATAGAAGAAGTAATAAGAAAATATGAACCAAGAGTTGAAGGATTAAGCATAAACTTTCTATCAAACGCAGATACTAATGAATTGAATGTAACCGTTAAATTTAATGTGGTAAACAGGCCACAAACTTTTGAAACAAGCATTGTCTTGGAGAGAACTAGATGAACAAGAATAACTTAAAAATAGATGCTTTAGATTTTGACTCAATAAAAAGCAATCTTAAAACATACCTTAAAGATCAACCTCTATTCAAAGACTTTGATTTTGAGGGAGCAGGCATAAACATAATTTTAGATTTGCTATCATACAACACACATTATCAGGCATTTTATGCAAATATGGTTGCTAATGAAGCATTTTTAGATTCGGCTATAATGCGAAATAGCGTAGTTTCTATAGCAAAACAATTAGGATATACACCAAGATCAATTAAATCATCACAAGTTTTTATTGATATAGAATTTTTAAACGGTAATACCTCGCAACCTTCTTTATTATTAGATCGTGTAAAAAGCGGAAATGCTTTTATAAATCGTGGAGATGTCTTTAGGGGAAAATTTCCTGGAGGCTCTTACTATGATTTTGTCGCTACAGAAGATACTAAATTAAAAATTGTTAACAATATAATAAAAGCCACAAATGTAAAATTATTAGAAGGATCGTTAAAAACATATTCATATGTTGTAAACACATTTGATCCATCACAAAGATTCATATTGCCAAGTAGTAATATAGATGTAGATACAATAAAGGTAAGAGTCCAAAACTCTATAAATGATAGCACAGGAATTTTAAACATTTGGAGTAGAGGAACTGATGTGAATTCTTTAAATTCTGATTCCTATGTTTATTTCTTACAGGAATCTGAAGACGGCAGATATGAGATTTATTTTGGTGATGGTGTCGTCGGTAAAGCCTTGGAAAATGGTAATGTAATAAATTTAGAATACCTTGTTACAAGTGGAAATTTGGCTAACAATTGCAAATCCTTCACCTATACAAGCGGAGCAGTTTCGTCTTTTGCTTCCCCAAGAACTTCTGGCAGAACAACCGCAATTACCACTATTCTAGACACGGAGGGAAATTACACTTCTTCCTTTGGTGGAACAACACCAGAAACACTAGAATCTATCAAGTATTACGCTCCAAGAAGTTATCAAGCAAAAGAAAGAGCAGTAACTACCGAAGACTATAAAACAATTTTAGTCTCGGAATTTAGTGATACAATAGACTCATTCTTTGTATGGGGTGGAGAAGATAACGAACCACCTGCATACGGTAAAGTATTCATTTCAATTAAACCAAAAAATGGCAAGAAAATAAGTTTAATAGAAAAATTGGCTATTGAAAAGACTGTCTTAGGAAAACGAAATCTTGTAACTATAACACCAGAAGTTGTTGATCCCGATTACATCTATTTGGAAATAAGTACAAATACCATGTATGATCCTACAAAAACTAATTTAAGCATTGATGGATTGCGAGAATTGATTACAAACAGAGTTTTAAATTATGAGTCTGCATATTTATTTAAGTTTGGAAAAGATTTTAAAGCATCAAAATTTATAACAGCAATAGATTCTGTAAATGGATCAATTACAGGAACATCAATGAATCTAAAGTTGCAAAAAAGAATTGAACCTCTATTGAATAAGGCTTCATCTTACACCATAAAATTCTATAATTCTATTTTGCATCCTATAGATGGATTTACTTCTGTTGTTTCTACAAATGCTTTTGGTTATCAGGATAAAACAAGTTCAGCAACAGTTAAACCAATAGTAGATTGTTATCTTGATGATGATGGTTATGGAAACATCAGAATCTACAAAATAGATGGTGCTTCTAAAGTTTACATAAATTCTAAAGCAGGTAAGATTGATTATACAAAGGGGTTAATAACTCTAAACAATTTTAAGCCTGAGTACATAATTCCAAAAACAAGTTCTGAAATACGAATTACTGTAATACCAGAAAAACAAGATATCAAAGCATTGAGAAATCAGATAATATCAATTGATTCAGAATCTTCAAATTACGCAGTTGAGCCAGACAGTCTATATACATCAAACCAATCTCAAACAGTTATTTTCTGAGTAATCAATGGCTAGTGATAAAAGCAAACCTATAACACCATTCGTATCTGGACAACTGCCAGAGTTTGTTAGAATTGGTCATCCAACTATGGTTGCTTTTTTGTCAGCATACTATGAGTGGTTAGATAGCGATGAATCAGGATTTCGTTCTCCTAAAAAATTAGGAAGTGCGATAGAAGTTGATGAAAGTCTAGATCAATTTATTGACCGATTTAAAAACGAATACCTTTTAGATTTCCCCGAAACTTTAGCAATATCGGAAAAAACCAAAAAACCTGTAGATGCAGTAAAACTCATAAAAAACATTAAGGGATTTTATAGCGCAAAAGGAACAGAAAAGACTTATGAATTTTTATTCAGAATTTTGTTTGATACAGGGGTTGAGTTCTATTATCCAAAAAATGACATTTTAAAATTATCTGATGGAAAGTGGATACTTTCCCGATCAATAAAATTATCAAACAATTTGGGCAATACCATTTTTGATAGTCTTGGAAAAACCATATATCAAAAAAATCAAAACGGTAATATTATTGCTAGTGCTCGTGTTTTGGATGCTAGCGTTTATAGAGTTGGAACAAATGATATTGCAGAGTTATTTTTAGCAAATATCAATGGTGAATTTGTTTCTGGTTACAATGGAATAGAATTTGAAGATTCTAAAGGAATTACAAGAGTTGAACCAAGAGTATTTCCTGTATTGGGTAAAGTAGCGATAACAAATGGTGGAAGTAACTATAGGGTTGGAGATACTATTGTAATAACATCAGCATCAAACGATACTGGCATAAAGGGAGCAGGTCGTGTAAGTGAAGTTGATAGTAGTGGTAAGGTAAAAAAAATAACGATAAACAATTTTGGAATAAACTACAAAACTGCTCCATCTTTGAGTATAACCTCTGATTTAGGTAAAAATTTTTCTGGTACAATAGAAACAAGTGCCGTATCTGAATATGAAGGATATTATGCGAATAATGACGGTAGATTAAGTACAAATAAAGTAATACAAGATAATCATTTTTATCAAAACTATTCATATTTGATATTGAGCGAAGTGACAACAGATCGTTATAGAGACATTATAAAAAGACTATTAAATCCAGCAGGACTTGCTTTCTTTGGAAAAGTACAATTAAAGAGATGCGCTATTGCTGCTTTAGACACTAGTTCTTCTCTTATTAGTTACGAAGTACCATTAATAGGAAACTATAGTCCATACACACTATTAACACACGATGATCTTGCTCCGTGGTTCACCGATACATCAACAGGTCTATTGACTGGCTATGATCCTATTATCCACGATCCTTTAATACAAGGAAGTTTGGATTTTAATCAAGATGGTGTTTTTGATTCTGGCGACATTGCTGAAATGGTAAGTCAAGGAATAGACCCATTTCAAGCCCATAAAATTTTGGGAAATCCAGTAACCTACAATAGAAATTTTGTTAATCCTGTTTCTCCACAAACTACACCAGAATTTGAAAATTCAGTACCATTTTGGATAATTTACCAACACCCCAATAGAAAGATAAAAGGTTCTGTTGTTGCACGAATTCCCTACGATCTAAAGAATGAATTTTTGAATGATATAGGCGGATTCCGAATGATTTCAAATGTGGATTATATTAATAGAGGAACAAATCCAATAGGATATAATAATGGAACTACAGGATACTGGCAGGAATGGGCTGAAGGTTCCACATCAATTCGTCAAGAGTGGGCTTCGGGATTTACAGCAGGCGAAAGATATGTCGTTTTAAATTACAATCCAACAGAGACTGTAATCAGAAATGTTGGTGGTATAACAAATACCGGAGAAGAAACCAATTATTCGGAATTTAGAAAAATAACCATTAACAGTTTTTTAAAAATACCAAATAATATTGAGTTTGATTGCAAAAAAGAAAATATAGCAATACCTGAAGTTCCAAGATTTACAGTTACAAAAATCAATAACACCACCATATCCAGTTCTTGGAGTACTGATCCACAATATATTGTGATTGCTACAGGCGGAAGTAGGTCTATATCGTTAACTATAGATGAAATAAAATCCGCGTCTGGAGCATCCACATTCCTAAATGTTGGGTATTATGGTGCAATTTATATGAAATGCGATCTTTACATAGTTGCTCAAAATGGAACAGAGTACGCTATGGCTAATATTGGGCCCATATCACTATCAAGCAGAACTATAAACATCAACTATCCGTTCATAAATCCCCAAAACCCAAACAGCGAACCTGGAGCAATAAGTTTAGGAACTGGTGTGATAGGAACTCCTTTTGCATATAATGGGAGTATTATCACAAACAATAATTGCGTGTATAGGGCAAAACTATACCTTATGAACACCTCAAACAATGTTATACCCGGTAGTGAAACCGTAATAGATTTTAACTACCTTATAACAATATGAGAAAATTCACCATTAAAATTCATTATAGATAATAACATATGGCATCATGTTCACCAATTAGACAAAATTATAGACGACACATGGCAGAAATGTTGTTGGCAGATATGAATGTATCATCAACAAACAACTATTTCCTAACTATGGGAAGAGTTGCACCTTGGGAAACCGAATCTGCAATAACGGGTGGCGGAATACTCACAATTCCAGAATCTATGGATACCGATTTTGCCGAAACTAGTTTTTGGCAGGATATACTTGCAGCAAAAAGAATAACCCAAGATAACATTTCCTTGGTTATCCCAAGATATGATTGGAAGATGGGTTCGGTTTATGAACCATATAATAGCCAATTAGATTTATTTAATGACACTAATCCATCAAAATTTTATGTTTTGGTAGACGAAACTCGCGTATACAAGTGCATAGACAACTACTATAACACAGCATCTAGAGTTGCTCCAACACACACCGATCCAGAGATTAGAAAACTGTCAGATGGATATCGTTGGAAATTCATGTATATGATTCCCGAAAGTAAGCGTAAGTTTTTAACAAAAACTGTATACGATGAAAGTGTAGGATCATCAGCAACACAAAGAATAATAACTCAAGGCTACATGCCTATTGAATATGTAAATTATCTTAAAGTTACAGATGAAGAAAGAACACTTCAATGGAATGTTCAACAGGCAGCAGTACCTGGAGAAGTGTCTTTTGTTCAGTTGAAAGAAAAATATAAACCCTATTTGTCTATAATAAACTGTGTAAAACCAGACACAAACAATTCTGTTCAACAAGATTATGGAAATGGTTATACAGGTTCCATAAACATATACAGTCCATACTTAATTGGAGCAAATAATTTTTATAACAATTTGATATTCTCTGTAGATTCTGGTCAGGGCGAAGGTCAAAGACGAGAAATAAAATCATACTCATACTCCACAACAGGAAATTATGGAATTATTACTATTAATTCTCCACTAACTGTGGGGTTATCAGCAAACGATAGTAAATTTTCCATTCAGCCAAATTTGCAAATAGTGGGAGACGGTTTAGCAAAAGACACATATCTGAATAATTTTGGAAGAGCAGATATGACTGTGAAATTTGGTGAAGGTATAACAACTAATATTGATACTTGCTCGTCACAAAACATCTATAATCAATCTTATGTTGATTCTTTTGAGTTGGTTGATACAGGAATAAACTATACAAAAGCAGATTTTTCGGCAACAAAGGGATTAACTTTTATTTCTGGTTATGTTGGCGACATTAATGATGTTGCAGATATAATCATCTCTCCTACTGATGGTCATGGAAGTAACGCTGTTAAAGAATTGGGTGCTTCAACAATTATGGTTATTGTAGATTTTACTCAAGACGAAAAGGCTAAACTTTCTGCAATAACAAAATATCGTCAATTTGGAATAGTAAAAAATCCAGAATTACAAAATCCTCAATTCCGATTAAAGTTTCAAGAGGCTGGAAGCACTGGTTCTTTCCTTGTTGGTGCAACTCTTTTGCAGTCTGCAACAGGAGCAAATGGAATTACAGGATATGATAAGGCTTTGGGGAGAATAGTTTCTTGGAGCAAGGGAGTTTCGGGATATTACGGAACATCTGAATTGATTGTAGATTCTGTTACAGGTGGAAAATTTTATTGTGATACTTTTGTATCTTCTACAACAGGGGCTTTAAACAGCGGCAATTTCACTGTTGTTGATGTAAGCCAACGAATTGTTGCAGGAACAGAAGGTAGAGAAGTTTTAAGATTACAGGTAAGTCCCGCACCCGGTGCTTTAGGAGGTTCTTCTGGTGTTGAATTCCGTGTTGACGGATCAGATTTTAGACCAGGATTATTTGTTAGCAGCATTGGTAATAAATTAAACAATATATCAAATAGCCGTTTTGGTGGTAAAGTTAATAGATGGGTTACTGCCGCAGGAGTATATTCTTTAGGAACCTTGTTCATAGAAGATCCTTCAAGAATACCGACAAGATTAGAAAGACTGATTGAGTGTGATTACTTTATGACTCCTATTCGCGGAGCATCCGGGGCTTCGGGTATAGCAACAATTATGGATGTTGGTGAAACTGTTAGAGATTCTGTATCAGTATACGATCAAACCACATCCGTATCTGTAAAAACTACCATAAGCAATCCTTTCACCGAATCCTGCTTTATAGCAAATTCATTAGTTTTTGGATTGACAGGATCAACTTCTCAAGCAAAGGGATATGTTGTGGATTGGGTTTCTGCAACAGGTTCAACACAAGGATCTTTAAGACTTTACGGAGTTGAAGGAACATTCTTGGGCACAACAGTACAATTTAAAGACTCTAACGGAGTAACTTCAAACGCAATAGTTACAGGTGTACCTCACGAAGAAGAACTAAAATATCGTTCAGGTGAACTGATATACATACAAAATGTTCAACCTATAACCAGGAACATTGAGCAAAAAGAAGAGATAAAGGTTATTTTCCAATTCTAAAGGATAACAAATGGCATACGATCCAACGATATTCAACATAGATCCTTATTATGACGATTACGATTCAACGAAAAAATTTATTCGTATGTTGTTTAGACCTGGATATGCAGTTCAAGCAAGAGAACTAACACAGATACAAAGTATACTTCACAATCAAATCCAAAGATTTGGTGATAATATATTTTATGATGGATCAATTGTATTGGGTGGTGAAGTAGTAGAAAATAAAGTTAAATATGCTCGTATTTCAGGATTAACAGGAACTCTTGATTTACAAAATACCATAGGAACTTTGTTGACCGCTAATGGATATGCAAACGCTAGAATAGTTCACGCAGAATCGGGATTATCTGCAAGTACGGTAGATAATTTTCCTGTAATTTTCTTTGAGTATACTTCTGGTGGAACCGCATTCTCTTCAAATCTAACAGTTGGCGGAACAGCATCCGATGGCAGCAGCATCTCAATGCAACTGTCTGGAATCACCGCAGGTTCTATAACAGGAAATGCTCTAGGCAATGCTGTAGTTGTTAGTGTTGGCGAAGGTGTTCGTTATGTTGATGGATTCTTTGTTGCTAACGATAAGCAAACTATTGGTGCATATTCTCTAACCGGAACAACCGGAACACAAATAAGACAATACGATCTAGCAAACAGCAGAATCGGATTCAATGTTGATAGACAATTTGTAAGTTCAGAAGAAGAAGAAACTCTTAAAGATCCAGCATTCGGGTATTATAACTATTCTGCACCAGGTGCAGATCGTTATAAGATTGATCTTAATTTGACACAGTATCAGTTTGCTCCAACAAACAGTTCATCTACAGAAAACTTCTCAAGAGAAAACTTTATTGAATTTATTAGAATTGTGGAAGGAAATGTAGTAAAGAAAGAAAAATATCCAGATTATGTTTCCATAGTGGACACTATGGCTAGAAGAACTTACGACGAGTCTGGAAATTATACTGTAGAACCATTTTCAATAAACATCACAGATTCCGTATACGGCCCAACAGGAGCCACTTTGTCTGTTGAACTTGGAGCAGGCAAAGCATACATCTATGGCTATGAATTTGAAACACAGGGAACCACCAAACTAGATTTACCAAAACCAAGAACGACTCGTTATTATGAAGACGCTAGACTTTCAACAGTTGTTGGCCCATATGTTCTAGGTGAAATTTCTCCCTATGGATTTATTGATAATGGTTTATCATCATTTGATATAGCAAATTGTCCTAAAATTTTCCTATCTTCCGTTACAGGTAATGCAGCATTTTCACAAATTGGAAGTGCAAATCTTAGAGGAATTGAATATGTTGGAGGAACTGTAGGAAAGCGATGGAGAATAGATCTATTTGATATATCCATGACTGGTTCTAATGTGTTTTCAAATGTTAGAAGCATATTTGTTCCAGGATTGACATCAGCATCATTGACAGGACAACAACTGTTCAGTGTTTACTCTCCAACAGGTGGGACTGAACTTTTAGACTACACAAACACACTGCTGTTTCCTCATACCGCAGGAAATGGAACACAAAGTATTAGCGATGTAAACTACTTGATAAGAATGTCAAAGGTAGTTAAGTTTGATGCTACAGGCTCAAATACAATTTCAATATCCAATTTGAATCTTGGTTCTGATTCAAACAAAGCATTCTTTAATTATCCTTCTGGAGTTTATTCGCCAGCAAGCAATTTTTCAGTTATAAACCTGTCTGGTCAATCTGTAACTAATGCGTATGCTTATGGAAATTCCGTAGACTCTTACGGACAACTTTTTATCTCTTCGGGGCCAACGGGAGTTTCTGGTATAGTTAACTTTGAAGTATCAATGCAGGGTCAAGGCGGTACATATTTGTACAGACCAAAAACTCTAACCAGCACAACAATAAGTGTAACAGGTGATTCTGAAATTAAATTTGAAGTGGGAACCTCAGGTTTAGGATCATTAGGAAAAGAATTCCTATATCTAAATCGCTATGTTGATGTGGCTACGGTATCTTCTATTACTGGAGTCTCAGGCGACATTACCAACTACTTCACTCTTGATACAGGTCAACGAGATAATTATTACGATTGGTCAAAGATTGTTGTTGCTCCAGGCTATACATCTGGAAATATTCCAGGAAAACTAGCAGGAACACTAACAGTATCCATGCAATATTTTGCTAGACCAACATCAGGCGTTTTAGCAGCACCATTCACGGTAGATTCGTACTCATTACCTTTAGAACAAATTCCAACATATACAAGTTCCGATACAGGAAAGTCTATTAAACTTTCAGATGTAGTAGACTTTAGATCAGATAAATTGAGCGATGGCACATTCTATCCAAATATTATGCCATCAAACAATAGCATTAATTTTATAAGTTTGAATAGATATTTACCTAGAACAGACAAAATTGTTTTGACAAGAAATAAAGAGTTTAAACTGGTTCAAGGAGTTTCTGATGTTAGTGCTCCAACACCAAAAGATGAACCAAATAACATGACTCTTTACACACTCTTCAATCCGGCATACACATATTCAAAGAATGATGTTGCGGTTAGAGTTCAAAATAATAAGAGATACACTATGGAAGACATAGGTAATCTTGAAAAACGAATTGGTGCGGTTGAATACTACACATCTCTAAGTCTATTAGAACAGGAAGCAAAAAATACTGTAATAGAAGACGACAACGGAATAGATGTTCCTAAGAAGGGAATCTTGGTTGATTCATTCCGAGGACATAATATATCCGATGTTACAGATAGAATGTTTAATGCTTCTGTTGATTATCAAAACAATATTTTGAGACCAGCATTCCGAAGCAAAATCTATAGAATGGATGTGGATAGCAGATTCCCATCGTCATCATATGTGACGCCCGCCGAAGCAACACCAGGCATAACCGCAGATAGAATTTACACAATTCAGTATACGGAAACACCAGGAGTTGTTCAAGCATTGGCAACAACTAGTAGAAAAGTAAATCCATATGGAATATTTGATTACTTAGGCAATTTAAAGTTATATCCTGAATCGGATTTCTGGTTTTCTGATACAGTAACACCAACTGTTAGAGTAAATGTTTCAGGAGAAAATGATAACTGGTCTTATTCAATCAGAGGAACTGTAGGAGCAGAAGGAGGAAGTGGCCCTGGTAATTATTATGGATTCGGAACTCAATGGAATGATTGGGAGTCAAATTGGTTTGGTAAGAGTAATTCTGATGAAACAAATCAACTACTCTCAAACAAGAGTATCGGAGACATGTCAATACAATCAAATTATGATAAATCTTCTTCAATCAATAATTTGACCTCTCAAACTCCAGAATCAATAACGCAATCAAAGTCTACAAATCTTATAAACAAGGACTTGGATTATTACGCAAGAAACATCTATGTTCTAGTTCAAGCCGAAGGTCTTAAACCATATACTAGGGTTTACGCCTTTGTTGATGGAAACACAACTCCATCATCAATCTATGAAGTAATTCAAGGAGCAACAGCAGGGGCTTACAGTATTGTAAGTTCTGCAAACAATATTGTTGTTGATGGAGATGGTGGTGTAGGAAAGTCTGACACAAAATATGCAGTTCTATTGAATCAAACCGGAAATGTTAAAGTTGGCTCAAGATTGATTAGACTTTCTGATAGTGCAACAAACGATTTATCACAAACTACAACTTGTGCGGAAAAATTGTTCTATGCAGAAGGATCGTATGGAAGTAAAGAAAACGATATTGTAAGTACAAGAAAAACATCTTCTTTCAGAGAAAGTGTAAATTCTAGCAATATTGAAACGGAAATATTCACAAAGAAGACGGGTTCTTCTGCTTCCACAAGAAGTAAAGTTAGTCCGTTATCACAATCGTTCTTTGTTGATCCTACTCTATATCCCTATGGTTTCTTTATCAAGAGCATTAATGTATGGTTTGCAACAAAGGATAGCAATTCCGGCGTACCAATAACATTGATGCTAAAACCAATGTCTGATGGCTACCCACATCCATCAAAAGTTATGCCTCTAGGAACTGCAACACTTTATTCTAGAGATATAACAACATCCACTTACGCAACTGGAAATGGAACAAAATTTACATTTACATCACCGATTTATTTGGCTTCAGGATATGAATATTCGTTCTCATTCAAAACAAGCAGTCAAGATTTTTCTATACACACCGCAGTAATGGGAGATACAGTTTATCGTGCAACAGAAGGCGATCCTTCATATACTGCAACAAGTCAGCCAAATGTAGGAAATATGTTTGCTGCTCAAGGTCAAAATACTTTGACAAAAATTGAAAATGAAGATTTGAAGTTTACAGTAAATGTTTGTGTTTTTGATACAGCAAACTCGCCAGTATTGAGAATTACAAATATTCCAAACAATTATTATGGAACAGAAGATACAAATCCTTCTGTAGTGAGATTCCATATACCGAATATGAACCCACCAGGAACAAATATTAATATGGTGGAAGAGGGAATATTTGGAAACGCTGGAGTTACAAAAATTTTGGAAAGCAAAAATATAATTAGAAGAAATTCAATTTCTGCTGATTCTACAGGGCTTGATCCAACCACACAGTTTACTTCTGTGTATGCGTATATGACAACCACAAACAAGTATGTTTCTCCTGTTGTAGACTTAGACAGAGCATGTGTTGTGTTTGTTGAAAACCAAATTAACAATAATGATGTTGGATCATCTAACGATAACGGAGAGGAAACTCCTGATAATCGTCTAGTGGATGTAAGTGCTCGCTCTAAATCTAGATATATCACAAAGAAGGTAAATCTAGAAAATCCAGCAACACGCTTGGATGTATATCTCACAATGAGTAACCCATCGCCGTCTTCAATAGAAGTATTTGCAAGAACTCTACCTGATGAAACCGATTCTTCTGTATTCTTCTCAAGTAGAGGGTATTCAAAGATGACAGCCTCAACTACTGCGAATACAGCCGAGGGTGAATATCAAGAAGCCAAATACACACTAATGGTTAATGATAAAGATAAATTCTCTACATTTGCTATAAAGATTGTGTTTAATTCTAGCATAGAAAGCGTTGTTCCAACAATCAAATCTCTAAGAGTGATAGCCACATGAGTGAAAAAGTAAAGGTAGAAAATGAACCTATCTATAGAGATAGCCAAAATGGGGCTTTGATTTTCACGAATAAGATAGAAATACAAGAATATGAAGCAAAAAAGCGAAAACGACAAGAAAAAGATAATACTTTAAAAATGGAAATAAATACCATTAAAGAAAATATGGCAGAATTGAGAAAAATGGTGGAACTGATTCTGAACCAGATAAAGGAAGGATAACCCGATGGCAGACGGTGTAACAGGAACTAGCATTTACGGTGTCTCTCTAGATGCAAATGGTCACTTGATATTAACAATCAAGGACTACTTAACCGATCCTGCCGGTTTAACTTATAATGTTGATGTTGGTAGCGTAATTGGTTCTACCGGTTCTCGTGGCACTACAGGTGCTACAGGTGCTACAGGTGCTCGTGGTGCAACAGGCGTTACTGGTGATAATATCACCAATGCTGTTGTAAGCGGCGGAAGGCTTATTCTTACTCTATCTTCTGGAGTTACATTTAACGCAGGAAGTGTTGCAGGCCCAACAGGTGCTATGGGCGCAACTTCAACCTGTCCATCTTGTGTTGATCCTCTTGGCGGAACTGGTGGAACCGCATACGGTTGTGCAGACCTAATAAAGATTGAAAAACTTGTTCTTTCAGATACATTCCAAACATGGTATGACCGAACAAATCAAATAATTGAAGCAGTCAATCCTGTAAATTTATATGAAATTGCTGGATTAACAGGCATTGAATTGATCTCTGGCAGAAGCAACTGTAATTATAACGGTATAGTTGGAATCTCATTCAAAAATGGCCCCGGATTAACCTGGGGAAGTGCCTCTGAAACTCTAACAGGTGGTCTTTACTACAACAAGATATTTGTTGATCCTGCAACATTACCAACAGTTACTGGTTTGTTTACTGTTGCAAACAACGACTTGTTTATGTTTAAGGATATGAGTGATACCTCACAGGTATTCTCAGGAACTCCAAAATCAGTTCCTGCGGAATTCATGGCTCCACCAAGACTTACATTTGACCAACTTGAACTTAATGGCGATGTTGTAATTAACGGTAACTTTACAATTGTTGGAAGTCAGAGTAGTGTTGGAACAAATAGTCTTGTTGTAGAAAGTAAGAATTTAAATCTTGCTTTTCAAAAATCTGGATTGATTACAATTACAGGCCCATCTGCAAGTATCAAACAGTTGTATCAAATAGGAATTGTTGGAGCATCTGCTTTCTATGATGATGTGGCAAATAATCCAGGAACAACCGCATCTACTATCGGTGTTGTAAAGGGTATCACAGGCCCTGCAAACGGATTAACAGCACAGGTGTCTATCGGTTCAATTTTTTCCTCAGGAAATCCTGATGATTTTCAAGCCAATGGTATTGTACGATTTGTATCGGTAACAGGTGCTACATTCTCGGTACTATCGGCAGATGGTGCAACAACAAACTTCTTTAATGACAGTGATCTTGATGGTGCAGGAATAATTATCAAAGGACTAAGCGGAGACAAATATTTTACCTGGGAAAATTGTAGCAACGCTTGGATATCAAATACCAATCTTGGTGTAGACAATACTGGATTTATCACCGCAAGAAATTATAGAAATGTTTGTCTTGTTGGAGATGGCTTAAACGAATTTAATTTCTATGGTGTATCTGGTCAAAGCGGACATGTTACATTACGATTAGGTCACGATCAAGCCGGAAAATGGGCTTGGTCATACGCACACAATCTTGCAGAATCTCCACTTCTTTTAAAGAATGGTTCCGCCACATCAGGTCCAGAATATACCCTAGCCACAATCTACGGTTTAACTACTGGCCCACATGGTTTCACACAATCTGTTGGTGGAACTTCTAATATGTTTGCCAAGGGATTCAATGCAGATTTCCTAGATGGTGCAGGAGCAACCACAGGAACTCCTTACGGAAACATTGGTGAACCTAACGAAGGTAATCCAGGATCAAACGCTTATAGTATACCAATATCAGATAACCGTGGTAGAATAAACGCAAATTGGTTGGAATCAGATTCTAATCGTATTCGTGTATATCAAACTGCTCACGGATTAACAAATGGTAATTGTATTATCCGAGAAGTTGGTACTGTAATGGGCCCAACAGCAGCCAAGTATATTGTTGCTAGTCCATTCTCAAATGAACTTGCAGAAGCGGTTGGTATTGTTATTGAAGTTATAGATGCAAATCAATTTGTATATGTGAATAGCGGTTTGGCTACTATTCCTGTTCCTGCTGATATAAAGCCAGGTATCTCTCTGTTATTGGCTGCAAATGGCGGATTAACAACAAATTACGGCGATGAACCGTTTTACATAGAGAAAACAATGTTCATGCCGGTTGCTATAACTGGTTCAACAAATAATCGTAAGGCAACTGGTATTGTAATGTCGCAACCAGGATTCTTGGTTGGTGGAACATCAACCGATCAGATATACGCCAAGGGTCTTGTTCCAGTAGGAACCATTGTTCCGTATTCTGGCGATTTAAGATTGCTTTCAGATTCTTGGATGGTTTGTAACGGTGGAGTAATTCGTCCAAGTCAATATTCTGAACTATACAAAGTAATTGGTTTAACCGGCAATTCCACAGACAATCAAAGATACTATGCTGATGTTAGGGTTACAAGCACTTCTAGTCAAAATTTTAATGATGAAGATGGAATAGTATCTGGTCAAAATGATTCACTAGTAACAATGTTTATTAAGGGAGGAACAAGAGGATTCTCGGTATCCGCTAATCCTGTTCTTTCTCAAGGCGATTTGGTTAAACTGTCTATCTACTCAAATATAAGCAAATCTATTGTAACCGAGAGAGACGCTAGAATATGGTCTATCAATGGTTCATACGAACTAGCAATTGCTCTAAGAAATACTGAGGTTCAAGCGGGATATACCCGAGATAATTTTGTCACTCTGTTGAATTCCGTAAAGTCTAACAAAGATTATTCTGTAAGATTATACGGTAGACACAGAACCGATGCACTAAGCATTTGGGGAACTACTATTCTGCCTGATATACGAAACAGAACTGTTTACGGTGCAGGAGAAGGTAGCAATCAATACGACAACGGTGCACAAATGGCTTTGGGTGATTTGGTGAATTCTTTGGATTACTCAATCAGCGGTGGATATCCAAGTCCTCTTGGTGGAGACACCTTTGGTAGTGTAACAGGATCAGCAGGAGTAACTGGTTACAAGTACACTCCTGGTATTGTTACCAATTATATTATCAGAGCCACACCAGAAGTTAACGCACTAATTCTATCAGGACACAATCACGATGATAGGTATGTTCGTTTAGATGTTTCTCCTCAACAAGAACTGCATGCTTTTGGAACTACTAGCACCAACAGAGCAAATGCTCGCTACAATATTCAAGCACTTTCTCGTGAAACAGGCGATACCCATGTTGGTGAATTTGGTATAACTTTTAATTCGCTCGGTCAATATAATTTTTATTCTGCAACATCTGGAGATGTATCTGCTTCTGTTAAAATAGAAAATCCTTATGGGTGGTCTAAACTAGTAATGTCTGGAACAACAGGAGGATATATTGATATTAAATCTTCTAATCGTTCAGATTATGATTTAAGAATTATAGGTGGTTACTCTGCGGACGGTTACACAGGAAATCAAACTTGGTTGATTTCTGGTATAGGAAACGATTTGAAACTCGTTGTTGATGGCAACACGGGAGTTTCAAGAGAAACTGGAATTTATGTAAAGAGCGGAACAGGTTCTGCTCGTGGTAATGTTGGTATAAAAACAGATTCACCCACACTTTCATTAGAGGTTAGAGGTTCAGGAGTTAAACTTGGGCCTAGTTTGTATTCGGGAAATACAACCAATCCTGCACCATCATGGGAAGAAATCCCAACAGAAGGAATGTTTCAAGGAGGTATGTTTAATACCACAGGATTAACAACTATTTCCATAGATTTTACAATAAATTCTTCAACATTTCCTAACAGTCCAAGCGGAGTTTATACTGTAGATCCTGGAACAGGAATAGTAATATCTTCAGGAAAAACAGTTATAATTGAAACTGGTTACACTTGGAAAATAATATGAGGATTCATTATGTCAGAATTAAAAGTAGATACCGTTAAAACACAAAATGAAAATAATTTAGTAGTAACCGAAAAACTTTCTGTAAAAGATTTTAGCGGAACGCAAAGTTTATTTACAGCAAGCAGAGAAAATGGAATTAAACTTTTTGGTCCTGTTTATTTTGGAAATTCTCAACACGATAATTCTTGTGGCAAACCAGGACAAATACTTTTTGGTAATGGAGCAACAAATTCACCAGAATGGAGATCTGTTCCAGTACCGCCCGTAATAAATATACCAGGAAATACTATGGTTCAAATTTTGATTGATTACAATGGATTTTGCTCAACAGACACTAGACCCAGACCAGTTATACCAACAGTTGATCAAGTTCAAGACTGGTATTATTGTGATGGTACTAATGGCACACCAGATACAAGGATAACAAATCCATTAACTGAAGAAAAAGATTTTCCTGTATTTGATGCCAATTTAAGAGGGAATTCTTCGGAAACTGATTGGCAAAATATTTGTCAGTATACAAAATCACTTGCATACATTATGAGAATATAAAATGTCAGAAATAAAAGTAAACAAAGTTAGTTCTGCGTTAAATCCTTTAAAGGTAAGTGTAGAACCAGGATTGGAAGTTAAAAATACCAGTCTATCTGAAGACAACCAAACAAGTTTTGTTGCAAATTCTTCCGGCGTTAAATTTTTGGGCCCAATTTTTGTTGGTAACGAAGCGTCTAACACAGCAGGAATTAGACGGCAAGTTTTATCTTCAAGAGGAAAAAATTTATCGCCACAATGGGTAGATGAACCTAATTCTTTGTGTGGAGATAGACCATTAATAGGCACTTTATGGGGAGTCGGAGCAAATAACACCGGTCAACTAGGACAAGGAAACACCTTATCAACTTATACTAATTTTAAACAAATTGGAAGCACTGCTATATGGATAAGCATTTCACCAGGTGCTGCTCACACCTTAGGAATAAAACAAGACGGAACTTTATGGGCTTGGGGTCTTAACGATAAAGGACAATTAGGAGACAATACAACTACAACAAGAACTTCTCCTGTAAAAATTGGTTCAGAAACAAACTGGTCTAGAGTTTTTGCAGGTTTGGGATTTAGTGCAGCCGTAAAAACAGATGGAAGTTTATATGTTTGGGGTAGTAATGAATGGGGACAACTTGGAACAAACAGACCGATTACAGACACTCAAAAAACACCAGTTAGAGTTGGAACAGATTTCTGGCAACAAATAGAAATTGGTATAGCAAGTATAATTGGTATAAAACAAAATGGAACTTTGTGGGCTTGGGGTCAAAATAGTTTTCAGTCTTTAGGATTGAACACAACAACTACAACCATAAAAGTTCCAACACAAGTTGGAAGTGATTCGGATTGGTTACAAGTTTCACAAGGAAATGTTCATGGAATGGGGATTAAAACCAATAAATATCTTTGGGGTTGGGGCTCAAACTCACAAGGACAATTAGGAGATAGCACTACAGTAACAGCAACTACACCAAAATTAATAAGTAATTCTTTTTGGAAAGAAATTAGTTGCGGAAATCAGTTTAGTGTTGGTATACAAGACGATGGAACTTTGTGGTCTTCTGGTAGAAATTCAACCTCAGAACTTGGTGTTCCTTCTTCGGGGCCAAATGATAAAAAATTAAGTTTTGAAAAAGTAGGAACCGACGATAACTGGGATTCAATATCTTGCGGGAATGGATGTTGTGTTGCTTTAACCCTTTCTGGAACAATGTGGGTTTGGGGTTTAAATGATAAAGGACAATTAGGAACAGGAAATACCCAAACTATAAACACACCCACACAAACAGGAAAATCTATTATTTGGGCTCGTGCAGCAATGTCAATTGCTACCGGATTTATGATTGGGATAGGAAATGAACTATTGGTTGTTCCTGTTGGAACTATTGCTCTTTTTATTAGACCAGGGTATACAGATATAGTAAACACATTATTTCCTGGTCCGTTTGAAGGTGGATGCCCAAACGGAACTCCTTGTGCTCCAAATCCTCCTCCCACACCACCTACGGGTTGGAAATATTGTGATGGAACAGATGGAACTCCAGATTTAAGATTTTATAGTAATCCTTTTGATCCTTCAGGTGAAGGATATACTTTTCTTCCTTTAATCGGATATTCAGAATTTGATCTTACCGGTTGTGGATTTTTTCCTGGCAGTAGAGCGGGACAATTGTGTTATATAATTAAAACAGAAATGGTGTAATCATGTCAGAATTAAAAGTAAATAAAATATCTTCAACAAGCGTTAATAAAGAATTAATTGTTAATTCTGGAATAGCGGTTGGTCAAACTGGAGAAACATATTTTGAAGTTCTTGATACTGGTGAAATAAAAGTAAACAACACTTTTTTCGTTGGTTCCCCTACAGGAAACACTCATGGAGATGATTCTCAACTTCTGGTGTCAAATGGCCCAACAGAACCTCCATATTGGAAAACTTTTAGGTTTGATTGCCCAGCAATAAGTAATAATATACCGGCAAACAGCATAACATATTATTTTTTAGAAGGATTTTATGCTTGTGAAGGGATATATGGAACTCCTTGTCCTGGTGCGACAATAACAACATTACCAGAACCACCAGATGGTTGGTTATGGTGTGATGGAACTAATGATACTCCAAATTTAGTTTATGCTATTTCTCAGTGCAATTGTGGAACAGATCCAGATGTTTTTGCTCAAACTGGAGACTCTAGAGTTTGGTCATTTATACCTATGATAAAATTATAAAGGATAATTTATATGTCAGAATTAAAAGTAAACTCGATAAAAAGTTTAGACACTAACGGAGTAAGAATAGATAGTCCCGTTGGTATAAACACTACTCCACCATCAAAAGGATTAAATGTTAGTGGTAGAGTTTCTGTGATAGATAATGGTCTTGAGGTAGTAACTGTAGTTTCTGAAAATTATGGTGTAAAAATAAAAGCACCACCAAGTAATAAAAATTCAGTTCTACAATTTACAGAAAATGATGGAGCAGCAGAGCGAGCATTTATTGCTGCAAATAGCAATAATGATTTGATTTTTAACACTGGTGCTACGGCAGCCATCATAACTGGTGCTGGATTATTTGATTGTTTATATGAGTCGGTGTTTAGGGGTAATACTACATTTCAAAGCACATCTCAATTTCAAGGTCAAGCAACTTTTGACAGTAATGTTATTCCAAAAACTGCTGGTGTTCCTTCAGCAAATGAAGATTTAGTGAATCTTGCTTATATTAAAAGCATACTTTTTTCTCCAACAATAGTTAAAACCTTTTCTACTTTTGGTGGTTTAAGTAATGCTGGTCAGGGAGGTTGCTGCGGATATTATCCTGGAGTAGCAAACATTGGAAGTCTTAATGAAACGCTAGCAGGAAAATGGGCGGTTATAGCATTTTCTTTTGGTGTTAGAAGTTGTTCTTGTTATGACAATGAGCAATTTCATTTTCCAATAGATGATTCTAAAGTGTTTTTTGTTGAAAATAAGAGTATTCGAGACACGATTTCCGATAATAGTTATTTTGGTAGTGTTTACAATGTGTTTGGATTTGCAGTAAAGGTTGGGGTGTAATGTCAGAAATACAAGTTAAAACCATAAAAGGACTAGGAACAGCAGGGATAACAATTAAAAATCCTGTAGGATTTGATGATATTGCTGCACCATCAAACGGAATTTCTGTTAATGGTGTTGTTTCTGTTGTAAATAGCGGGGTTCAAGTTGTTACTGTTGAATCTGAAAATTTTGGTATTAAAATTAAAGCCCCGCCACAAAATTCTGATTCTATACTGCGGTTTACAGATAATGATGGTAATGATAGAGCAGCAATAGTTGCATCTTTTGAAAAAGAATTGATGTTTGAATCGCAGGGAGTAACCGGAGTGGTTATGAATAACCAAAGATTGTTTGAAACAAAATATGCTTCACAATTCAGAAATAAAAGCAGATTGGCAGGACAAACTCAATTTTCAGGACAATCCTCGTTTTCATTGACTCCAAAATGCTCGGGAACACCAATTTTAGATGAACATTTAGTAAATCTAAATTTTTTAAAATTATGGTATTTATTTTCTCCTGAAAGAGTTAAACTGTGGTCTTATTTTGGAAATGTAGAAAATAGCGGAATTGCTATAGCCAAAGTTCCGTCAGGCAAAAGAGCAGGAAAATGTTGCTGTGGATGCGGTTCATTTCCTGGAAGTAGAAATCCTGGTGTTTATAAAACCGTTCTTACAGGAAAGTGGACAATTGTTGCTTTTGGAATGGGAATAAGAAGTTGTTCTTGCAGTGATAATGAGCAATTTCATTTTCCAATAGATGATTCTGCTGTTTGGGATTTGGAAGACAATTCTGTTTATAACACCATATTGGGAAAAATTGACCCTGTTTATAACGGGTTTGGATTTGCAATAAAACAGTATCCATCATTATAAATAATAAATAATTAGAGGTAAAATAAATGTCAGATTTAAAAGTAAATTCTTTAGAAGCAGCCGCAGGCGGGTTTATAGTTTCTCGCTCTGTTATAAAATGTAATACGCCACCAATTGATAATAATGATTTAACAAACAAAACTTATGTTGATAGTATGCTTTCTGTTGTTAGTAGTGGCGCAGTAAATACAGGTTATGTTGATACTAGAGATCAATTTTATTATGATCAAGTTTCTCAAAACTTTGTTGATAAAACAAACAGTATTTCCGAAATTATAACTGGAGTTAAAACATTTCAAGATTCTCCTCTTTGTTCTGCACAACCTAGCGCGTTGTCTTCTCTGACAAATAAAGAATATGTAGATCAAGAAATTGGTTTAGGTGTTAATCAGTCTAAGGCATATGTTGATGCTCAAATAGAAGCAACAATTTTGTCTACAGCAGAGTCTATTAAAAAAATAATTTTACCCGATCAAAGTGTAGTTTATACAGACCCAATTACATCAACCTCATATACAGGACCAGCACAAGTTTTGGGAGATGGGGTTACTCCTATTGCGTTCCTTGGTAAAAATGGAATTTCAATAACAGGAGGAACAGCCATAGTTGCTTTCACAAAACAACCTGGATCAGTTTTGGTAGAATCTGAAGTTAATACTATTACTATTGATAATAAAACTGGTTGGATTGTTTTTAATGGTGCAGGAGGATTAATCAGCAGAAGCGGTTCCAATATGGCAGTTCGTAAAGACGGCACCGGAACTTACATTATAACTCATAGTGCTGCGGGCGGAACTAGTGCAGCAATTTTAACATCTTTTAGCGGCAGAGTAGGTGGTGCTTTACAAACCACACCTCAAATTATTGCTAGGAATTCCGGAATAACTGGTGTAGAGGTTATTACAAGATCAGGAACTGTTAATACAGATTTTGGTGATTTAATTACAGTTCAAATAATGGGATAATATGTTTGATACAAAACTACAAGAGTATATTGAAACTCAAAACAAAGCCTATCATTTCCATTCGGAAAAAAATACCAACTCTAAAATTAATGATTTGAATGAACAACTAGAAAAAAAAATACAAAAATTCAGAGAACAAATAAAAGAAGAAATAAAAGAGTCAGTAATATTTTCCAAACAATACACAGATAATCTTTATAAAAATGTAGAATCTTTTATACCAAACATAAGCGACGATTTTTTTATTGGTTCTATTATATCAGTATCAGTAGTTTGTTCACAAGAAGAGGTAGATATTCCATATCTTAATAATGGAATTAAAGTTAATAGTATACTAAACAACATTTACATGTATGAAAAAGAAAATGTTCAAAACCAAATTTTTTGTTGGTTTTTTGGTAAAGAAAATAATGATTGTTCATATGTAAAATTGCCTGGTGTTTGGAAATTTAGAGGAGTTTGTGGCGGATTTAGTAATGAAGTAGTCGGGTTCAAATACTATCTTGCACAAAGGGTACAGTAATGGCAGTAAGCATCAATCACGATATGGATCAGGGAGCAAATTTTGCTTTCAGCATAGTTGCTAAAGATTCTTTAGGTAATGCAATAGGTCTTTCAGGCAGCACTGCTTATTGTCAGATGCGTAAGTATTATACTTCAGAAACCGCAATAACTTTAGGAACAGCGATTACTGGTGGAACCGGATACATTACGGTTTTCATGGGTGCGACAAATACAGCAGCAGTAAAACCTGGTGTTTATTTTTATGATGTAGAATTGCATTCCAACAACGGAACAATGGTTCAGCGTCTTGTTCAGGGAATGGTTACTGTATATCCTGAAGTTACGAGAATTTAATGTGTTCGCCAGATATTAGCGTGGTGATTGTTGGGGGCACATCTACAGGGCCCATATCTTCAATAGATCTTTCTGTAGGAACAGTATCTTCTGTTTCTTTGGGAGCGAGTATTCCTCAACTCGTATCTTCAGTAGAAATTTCAAATACCGGATTGGTTACTCCTGTTTCTATGGGAGAGGGGATGAGCATCGTTGGTCCTCAAGGAGCAATGGGTCTTCAAGGAGCAACTGGTGCTAAAGGAGAAACCGGATCACAGGGCATTCAAGGCATTCAAGGCATTCAAGGTGTTGCGGGTGCTACAGGAGCAACAGGGCCTGTTGGGAATTATGTTCAATCTTATAACGGGTTAACAGGAAATGTACGCCTTTATCCAATAACAGCAACAGGCGCGGTTGCTCCACCAGAAAC
>Ga0181348_1000034_pt1 | contig 39490 bp, 26 predicted proteins | sample Su13VDMM110DN_FD_130092 | JGI IMG/M metagenome (GOLD analysis project Ga0181348, IMG submission 130092) | Freshwater viral communities from Lake Michigan, USA - Su13.VD.MM110.D.N | ecosystem: Environmental > Aquatic > Freshwater > Lake | place: USA: Michigan | collected 2013-07-16
CTGACCGCTGTATTCATTAACGTTCTTTGGTTCACCAAACATCGTTAACAATAAATCAACCAATAGGGATTCTTCTTTCATATCTAAAAGATACGAAAAATAAGGGAAATGTCAATTAACAAAAAACCCACCTTTTGGGGGTGGGTTTTTCTAATTTTTTAATAAATTTAAACTAATGTTATCATTTGGGTTCTTTTAAATGTACATTTTCTTGGCGTACCACCCTTGTATTCTCCGGGCTTAAGTATCTCACCATTTGGATAACCTATATAATACATCAAATACGCATGTCCGTCTTTTTCACCGATAAATTTACCCGTTTTTACTCCAGCCGAAGTACACGGCTCTCCATCCCCAACGACATCAGCCATTTGTTCATCTTCAGATATAACTCTATTAACGATACGTTTCAATTCTGTTTCAGTAAGTCTTACTATGTTTTTCATATTAATATTTTAATGTTTTATTTATTTATTATATAAATACTCACAAACTTTGAAAAAATCAAAAAAAAAAAGATTTTACCAAATATTTTCTTGTTTCATATAACCAAGAACGCAGGTATATGAATCTGACATATCAAAACATTCTTTTTTCAAAGTATTATTTCTTGTATATAACCAAGTAATTTGTGGTTCTTTGTCTGATACTTTTTTCCAAATTATTTCTTTTTTATCGATATCTTTTGGTAACCCACCAAATAGTACACTTTTACCTTTATCATTTTGTTGTACTAATGTAGGCCAAGCATATTTTCTTGAATTATATGTTGATATAAATTTTGGAACTACTCACAAAATATCATAAATAGATTTTGTAATCATTGAATTATATCTTAATAGTAATCCAACTGTCCAAACGTTATTTGAGTTTAAAAGTGGTTCTTCAATCACTACAGTTGTTATTCCTAAATCGACATAACCTTTTAATTTATTCTCAAAAAAATCAATTTTTAATAATAGTTCTTCAATTTTATAGTCAGGTTTTGGTTTTATTATTGGTGAAAAATGAGTTAACTCCAATAATTGTTGTGATTGAATATCAAATAGTGACCACCCAATGGTTTTAGTTGATATATCTAAACCAAGAATTTTAGGTGTATTTTTTAAATTTGTTTTTTTTTCCATAAAATAAATTAAAAATCAATCTTAATGGGGTATTGTTGTACTCCTTGTCTTTTTTCAGGTGATTGTATCTTAGAAACAACCATAAGTTCTTTGTCCGCATTGTAAAGAGCCACTTCAGATATATATGGGTTTTTTCCTTTCCATGTTGGGTTTGAGGAATCAAAAAACTGAGTTTGACCTAAATTACATAGATAATTCATAACATATATGGTTGCCGTAATGTCTGTCTTAATTGTACCATAAAAATAATATTCACCACCAAAATTTAAAGTAACACCAGTTTGTCCTATAGTAGGTAATTTAACATAATTGTTTAAATTATATGTGGTAGCAGAATTAGTATACATATCATTTGTTAATTGGATTGTGGTTCCACTCATTAAGGCACTAGTTAATTGACCCGAAACCAGAGTAAACTGTGAAGTTATGTCTATTTCCTTCCAAGCGGTAACAATTGGTTTTGTTGTTGCAGTTGTTGTTACTCTTTGTACAATCAACTTTATTTTATCAGCGGTAAATCCGCTAACACTTCCACTAGTTGTTTGAGTTAAAAATGGAAATTCGTTACCAAATCTTATTAACACATCTGAAGTTCCAGACAGTAAACTTTGATTATTACCTGAAATTTTTGAATAATAGTTACAATGCATACTACTGTTGATTACTGTGTCATACAGAATATAAGTTAAAAATAACGTATCAGTTTCACCAGATAACAACCCAACTGTACTACCTAAAACACCACTAAAAGTATTCGGTGTTACCAATCCTAATTTTGGTGCGGGTAAAGTAAAAGATCTGTTAGATTTGTAACTTAAAGCAGCTATTATTTCATCATCATCAAATGTAACTATTTTTAAATCAGGAAAAACTTTACCAACTCTATTAGGGTATCCATTATCATTTGCGTTAGTATCCCATAAATGGTAGTATCTCAAACCAGGGTCGTTAAAATTAATGTCTTTTTTAGATTTAATATAATTAACAGTAAATAAATTTTGAGATGTGAACCCAGAAGGATCAACATAAAAATCCTGACCAATGGTTTTATTTTTATTTTTATGCCATAATAACCAAGGAATTGATAATTTAAAATTTCTAGCTTGACCAGTATCCCCTGGACTTGTCGCATCATAGTCTCTTGTTGCAAATTTTTCACCATAAAAATTATCGACAGATTGATTAGTATAATGAACAATAGCTATCGCTTTTTGTTCTGAAGGTAAAACTGATACTTTTTCAGAAAATGAGTTATAATAATATGTTGAATCACTATCTATTTGACCTGAGTCGCTATTATATCCCAAATATTCTTTACTACCCAAATACCCAACAGATGAGTATAATTCATAATTCTGGTGAGTATTACTAAAAACCCCGGCTGGTGATTCAGACCAAGGAACATTCATATTCCAAATCTTAACATCGCTTTGTGAAAGGTCACAATTTGTTTCAAAATTAATAACATCATTAGACCAAAATGGTGATGGAGTATAACTATCATAAAGTTGTGTCATACCACTTGGATAAAATACTGTACGAAATGGCCCACTAAATAATATGAGTTTTGGTAAGTCTCTATCAACTTTAATAGTTACTGAACCTGTTGTTCCAGATGTAAATCCAGTTACCTCGACAACAACATACGTGAATATAGATGAATCACCACTTAAAGGAGTTATTGAATTATTAGTAAATAAAGTCACAAACATACCTGGAGTTACATTACCAGTAAAAATAAAAGGATCAATATTATTGTATTCTAAAGTTATTGTGTTCCCTGAATTAACATTAGCCGCAGTCACACGCCAATTAGATGTAATAGTATATGCTGATGTTGTATTTAATGAAAAACTATTAGTAGTCCCACTAAAAAACCCTCTAGGAGCCGCACTATTATATATACTGTCAATATAAGAACTATCTAATGGAACACCAAAAGTACTACCAGATGTTGAATCTAAAAACAATGGATATTTAACTTGCATTTTATTTTTTTGTGGAATAGGTGCTAAATTTTGTGAATTATATTGAGGCATTAAAATATTATAATCGACATTATCTATTGTTGACACGCAATCGTAACAAACTTCACTATCTCCAACTTGAAAGTATGAAATGTTAAAGTCACCTTGTGACATTTTTTTTCTTGCTGCGTCAGTAACCATTGTGTTGATTAAGGCTGCTGTATGTTTAATTATGTATGACATTTATGTATATATATATATTATTTATGGTGAAATTGTTCCTGGATTTTCTATTGGGAATATTATAGGGGTAAGTGTAGTACTACTCATTACATTGTTTGCTGATGGGGTAATAGCAATATTTAAAACGTTAACTGAACATTGAAGTTTGCCATATGTTGCACAGGCTTGAGGTGAAGAACTAATAACGGTAGGTGTATTCACAGTTAAATTTAATGTTCCGGTTGGTAAAGTACCTCCACCAACAATAGTTACAGTATTATATGTATATGTGACTCCACTAAGATTTACCACACCAAGAGTTGCCGAACACGCAGGTCTTGGTACACTAATTTGAGTCATCGAAGTTGTGGTTAACGTTGAAGTTATATTAGTGGTCTGATTAGTGATGAAAGTTGGGGTAAACGGTCCTGCAGTGAATCCAGTTGTTGTAATTACTGTTTGTAATTTAAACGTTATACTCTTACCAACCGGTAATGGTGGATTTACAGAAAAAGTAAACGTGTCATTAGAACTCATACTTGTATTACCATTTGCAATCATTTGGTTATATGTTCGGGTTATATTCAGAGTATATGTTATAGTTGGTGGAACAACTAAACTAAATGATTGTGTAAATATAGTATTATTACTATCTTTAACATATGCGGTATACGTTCCAGAACCTAAAGAATTAAACATACCACCTTGTTGGTAATTATTTCCATCAATTGAATAACTATATGGTTGTAATCCGCCATTACCAATCATAGTTACGCTACCACCTAAAATAGTATTATTTTGTGGGTTACTTGTTAATAACTGTAAAAAACTTAACGGTATTGCTCCACAAATACCACTATTCACATTAATTGATAATGTTGATGCATTTGGGCCTGTAACTGTCCAAGGACCAGTTGGGGGAATTGAAGGGTTTTGTTTATATACAATACCTCCACCGCTAAGAGTGATACCACTTAATAACCAACGACCACTAGTGTTGTTATAATAAACAACATAACTAGGGGTAACACTACTCCAAGATGGGGTTCCATTTATAGTGGATCCAGATGAAAAATTAATTTGTGTTGTTGCAGAATTAAGTGTTGATTGTAAACATAACTTTTCAGGATATATTGGCGTTGCCGGTACTGCCGGTAAACAAGATGAACAATTAACGTATGGTCCACCAATATTTAATTGTTTTTGAGCATAATTAGAATTATACATCTGTCCAGTATATAAAACAGAGCCAATACGTGTCCAACAACCTATTTGAGTTGTTAACATATAAACACTATTAGTAGCAAATTGAGGATTAGTTAAGTCAGAAACATAATATACATAAGACGCATTATTGGAACAATTTTGAAATTCTTCTAAATAAAAACTAGTATTCCCGACCGTACAAAAAGTTGTTGCGGTATAATCCCCATAATAATCTATTATGGTTGCGGCATATGTTCCAGTAGTTAAATTAGTTAAAGTAGTTCCAATTTGTCCATTATCCCATCTTACATCGTAAGGTGCGGATCCTCCGGTAACAACTAAAGAAATTAAACCATCGGTTGTTTGTGGTGTTGAGGTATTAATAACGTTACAAACACCACCTAACGGTAATATCGTTATAATACTACAACTATTTCCACTCAAAAGTCCCATATTTTAAAATATATTTATTTTTAATTTATTAAATTTGTCCACCATCAGTTATTATCCAATTTTTTGTTGCTCCAGTTAAAATATTCTTAGAAGCAGATCCAGATGACATATATTGTATTGTTCCAAAATTAATAGTAACTCCAGTTCTTACATTTTGAGTTGCCCAACTATTATAAATATTAGTTAAGAAAGAGTAATTAGTTGTAGTTTTACCACTCATAAAACTAGTAGCATTTTTAAGATTTTCAACATTCCAAATTCCAACATTCTGATTAAAAGATGTGCAATTTTGAAACATGCTAGTCATTCCCGTTACGGAATAAGTAGAAAATAATATTGGTTGGTTTAGTGTGGTACAATCTCTAAACATATTATCCATATTTTTAACTGAATTAGTGTTAAACGATAAGGATTGGTTTAATAACGTACAACCACTAAACATGCTAGTGGTGGCAGTGACCGAAGAGGTGTACCAATCATTAATATTATTAACTGAAGTTAAATTAGTACAACCTTTAAACATATTTGTTAAATCCTTACTTGTCCCCAAATCTAACGTACCATAAGTATTACTTAAATTTAAATTAGTACAACCACTAAAGGTATCATTTGAAGTGTTATTTAAACTTAAAATACCCCAACTCACTACTGATGTAATGAGACTTGGTGTAGACCCTACAGAAGTATTAAAATTCCAACCACTACAAGTTCCACTTATAGTTACGGTATAGGTATTTGCTGAAAGATATGTGTGTGTTCTATTTTGATAAGTATTTGCAGAAAAGCTACCATCACCCCAAGTAATTCCTCCACTATATGTTCCACCAGAACTATATGGTAAAGTTATAGATTGATTTGGTGCTGTAGTTGTCCAAGTACTAATATAAGAACCAAAACCACCAAAACAATAAACGCAATTGTTATTATCAATAACTTTAACACCATAAGTAACGTAATAATTGTACTCACTTGGTAATGTAAAACTATAAGGTAATGATGATACCGTATTAATATATTGGCAAACACTTGAACTTGTACAGTCATCACAAACCCATACATCATATGGTGAGGAACCACCACTTATACTACTAACAGTTATTAAAGTATCCATATTTTAACAATTTCCATTTATTGTACATTTTTCACTTATAACACCATTAGTATCAACATTATAAATTTTATTACCATACTGAACATAATCTATTGTTATTATATTTAATAATGATTGATTTGAATATAACGTTACTCCATTTTGTAATTGAGTTACAGTTGGTAAGGTATAAAAAGTTAAATCAGATCCAAAATCAGTTAATTGACACAATGGACAATTTACCGAATACGCTCCCTTACCACTCCAAGAATTGTAAGTTTTAGTTGGTTTAGGTATAACTAAACAACTAATACAATTTGTATATGTAGTTGCGGTAGTACCAGTAAACATATTTTGATTACTACTCATGAACCCACTAGGTGTATTATAATTAACATAATCTCCAATATAATTATAACATTCACCAGAAACTGTTTTCAATATATCACCAACACTAATATTATAAGGTGGATATGCTGATTGTATAATCATCGAATTTGATGTACAAGATGTAAAAATAAATTTACTATTAATTGGATACGATGGTGTTGCGGTTGGTGCTGGCGTTGGTCCTGGTGTTGGTAGTGGTAATTGTGTTGCAGTTGGTGTTGGTGTAAAACAAGTAGTACATCCTGACGTATAAGCTGATATAACATAACTAACACTAGAATTAACACTATCTAATGACGTTTTTGTGTATTTAACACAAAGTATAACTCCATTAACTACAGCCTGAATTGTTTGTCCGGTAGTTATTTGTATAATTGTTCCTCCACTAGTAATAGCTAAAGGACCTTCAATATAATACTTTTCACCATCAGAACAACCAACAAGTTCTTTAGTGTTACACATAAAATTACCATCATCAATAACAAAGGTCACACCACTACTAAATAAAGCTCTTGTTGGTGTTGGTTGCGGTGTCGCAGTTGGGTTTGGTGTTGGTGTTGGAGTTATGGTTTGACCACTTATTGATGCTGTATATCCACTACATAAATCTGGAGTTGGTTGTGGTGTTGCACTTGGCGATGGTGTTGGTGTTGGTGTTAACGTTGGTACAGGCGTTGGTGTAAAACATAAAACACTAACATCGAAATCAACAAAACAAGGGTTATTTGGTGTTGGTTGTGGAATACAATTTCCACTATAGTATATCGTTGAATCTAAATCAGGTGAAGTATTATTTGATGTTGGGTTTGATCCAAAAAAGAAACACCCACCAGTGCCTAACGTACTAGATAAACACCAATTAGGACCTGCCGTTGTTCCGGTATTAAAATATATAAAACCATTACATGTAGAGCCAGACCAATATGGGTGAGCACCATAAGATCCAGCAACATAATAAGTACTACTATACCCACTATATATATTGGTTGAGTTAATGTTAATACAAGCTGCGCTAGAAGCACATGTTAATGCGGTGTTGGTACAAGCACTAGCAACAGTAGCAGTACTATATCCTGCACCAAAATCACCAATATTAATAGATGTAACACCAGCAGTTGCTCCCGTATTAGTTTGGTAAACTCCAGGAATAATTAAAGTATGTCCTGATATTGAAACGTAATCACCATCAGCCGCATAGTTAAAAGTACCAGCCGAATAAGTAATTCCAGTGTAACAACAACTTTTTAAAAATATAAGACCTACAGGCATAATTAATAATCTTTAATATATAAATAATCAAAACTTTATTTTATTAAAGATTAAATAATATTATATGTCAATTATTTAAAAATTATGTAGTATGACCACAATTTAAACGTACCTCATTCTTTGACCTATTTAATGCTGATGCAACAACTTGGTGCATATCATAATATTTGTAATCCGCTAACCTTCCACCAAAGATAACATTTTCCTCATTATCCATTAATTCTTTATATTTATTATATATAGAATTATTAATATTGTCGTTAACAGGATAATATGGTTCGCCAACACTCTTTGGATATTCTGTTGTTATAACAGTTTTATTTTGTTTTCCGAATTCAAAATGTTTATGTTCTATTATTCTCGTATATTCAGTTGTAATATCAGTATAATTTATAATTGCGTTTCCTTGAAAGTTGTTTACATCTTTTATTTCTGTTTTAAATTCTAAACTTCTATATTCTAACTCGCCAAATTTATAGTTATAATACTTATCTATAGGTCCTGTGTAAAGAACTTTTTTACACTGACCATCCCAAAATTCTTTATCTTTAAAATAATCAATATTTAATTTAACCTCAATACCATCCAATAACTTTTCAAATATTTTTGTGTAACCACCAATTGGTATTCCTTGATACTTGTCAAAAAAATAATTATCATCAAATGTTAACCTTATTGGTAATCTTCTAATAATACTCGATGGTAATAATTTAGGTTCTCTACCCCATTGTTTTGTTGTGTATCCTTTAATAAATATTTCATATATTTCGGTACCAACTTGCGATAATATCCATTCCTCTAAATTCTTCGGGGTCTCAATATTGTGTTTAACGTGGTTTAAGATAATCTTAGCTTGTTCTGGTGTTGTTACATCATATAACTGATATAATGTCATTAAATTAATGGGAAATGAATAAATTTTTTCTTTATAATTTACTTTGGGTCTATTAACAAAATGATTGAACTCACAAAATCTATTCATATACTCCCATACCTTATCATCAGATGTATGAAAAATGTGTGGACCATATCTGTGTACATTAATCCCCTCAATCTCTTCAGTATAACAATTACCACCAATGTGATTTCTTTTATCAATAACTAAACATTTGTATCCCTTATCTGTTAATTCTCTGGCGAATATAGATCCAAATAATCCAGATCCAACTATTAAGTAATCGTACATTATTTAATATTAATTGAGATGTCTTTATATAATTCCAATATATCTGTATTATCAATATGTTGTACTTGAGTAAAAAATGCGTAATGAACAAATAAACAATCACCAAAAATAATATTTGGTTTTTGGATTTCTTTTGGTTTATCACACGACAACCATTGTTCTTCATCAACACCAACTTTACCATCAAATTTTTTAAACTCGCTACCCAACCATGAAATAACATTTATTGAAACTCTTTCATAATCTCTTAAAATCCAATTATTTAGTGAAAAATCTGTAATCTGGTTATTTTTATTTAATTCAAAAAATTTTTGATGTATTGATTCGGCAGCAATTGGATTGTTCCATCCGTTATGGTCTGCACAATGATAACCAAATTTAACTTCATTTGTTAGTGTACCCTTTTTTTGATGTAAATGTGATAATATCGCATTATTAACAATATTACCATACACCAAAAAATAATTAGGGTTGTTAATTCTAAAATCAAATAAATTATTTAAGGAGTTAGGTTTAACATAAACAATATCATCATCTAATCTAATATAGACAGAATTCTCGTCCACACACTCTTTAAAAAAATGAAAAATAGTTTCATTACCTTTAACACCAATTTTTGTTCTTTGTAATTTTATGAATTCGTTTTCACTTTCTAATTTTTCCATGTATCGTATGTCATCTGTTTTTTCAGTATTAACCCACAATATCCATTCGTCAAATTCATTTTTTAAATTTTTTAAATGATTAAATAGTATTTCTAAATATTTTTTTCTACCTGCCGGTGTTACTAATATTCTTTTCATTTATAAAGTTTTTAAGGCTTATATATTCCATAAATTTGGAATAAAGATTTTTCAACATCGTAACCTTCCTGAGGACACACACTGTGACTTAATGTTTCTAATATTTTTTCATAATACGATTTAGGTTTATTATGTATTAGTTTTTTTGAAATTATGTATTGACCTCCCCTAACACAGTAGACGGGAAATGTCACATCAAACCCAATCCTATTAGCATAATTAAGTATCTGTTGATTTATGTGTTCAATTGTCGTTGTTTCTTCATATAAAGGACCTAATGGTTTGAAATCAGCATTAAAATCAAAATTATTTATCTCTTCTATTACATTTGCACAATGGTCATACGGATTTCCCTGTAAGAATGCGACATAGTTAGGTAGGTTCTCGTAGTTAGTTACTATATAATTAAAAAATGTGTGACCCTCTCTACCAACATTTGGTAAGTTATTTTCAAATAAATAAGACTCTGACTCGTTCTTATTAAATACCACCGTGCTGTATTTAAGGTTTACTGCCCATTTAGTGTCTTCATTATATCTTGAAACAATAACCTTCATTTTGTCGTACTCCAACATTAGGTCAAAATATTCTCTCCAATCGGACTTTATTAAATGGAATAAATCTTTTTGTTTTGTATAACAGATGTCGAATATTTTCTCATCACTACCAATATATCCACCACTAATAGATTCATCAACAGTCTCAACCACTAATTCCAATAACGAATCAATTAAATGTGATGGTAAAAAAAATGCAGTTCCTTGTATATTTCTAATTTGAGACAAACTATGAAACTCTTTGTCTGTCACATTAAAGTCTTGATTATGACTAAAAAAAGTAATCTTATTAAAGTCTAAATTTTTAATTTTAAAAATGTTGGGCCATTTTTTATTTTGATATAAACTAATATCGTTTCTTAATCCACCGGCATCTGCCCACACAACAATATCATTATCAAAATACTTTTTTTCAATGGTATCTTTAAGGAAAAATACTTTATTAAACATAATAATATTATATAATGGTTGACACATTTCAGGAACCTCAGGAAAATCTACTTTAGATTTAAAAGTATCAGAACTCATCAATTTTGATAATGAATCGTAATACTTTTGATACATTGGTAACTCTTCTAAAGGTTGGTCTATAAAAATTGTTTTTTCTAATTTAGGATCAAACTCTTTTCTATACTTGGTTAACTCATCTATAAATTTTGATTCACTATAAATAACAATATTACTATCTAACGATAAGGTATTTCTCATCCACCACATATAAGTATGATAAGACATTCTATAATTATCCCAATTTTCTCTACCAATATCATATAGAGCCATTACGATCACAGGATTATTTATATCCATTCCCAAGTTATTTTTATATGTTTATGTTGGATGTCAACTTTATTCACATCAAAATAATTTGAAGTGTTATCAGGTTTTATTATTGAACTCAATTTATACCCATATTTATTTAACATAGTTGGTACAAAACCTTCATGATAACCATAATATCCTTCATTATGTATTTCTAACATTTTTAATAGGGCTTTATTAGAAAATCTAGTTGTTGGGAAAAATGACCCAAACATTTCTTCAGTATTTTCAGGTAAAATATCTCCATCACCCGGAAACCTATCAAACCACCCATTTTTTGAAAAAGTTTTATCGTCAATAGTCGGGACATTTTCTTGTGATGTTACTCCATATTTTTTAAAACAAAAATATGACATGAAATCAGCATCGTCTTTATCGGTATTAATAAAAAATTCATTCCAATTTTCCATTTTAATGTCGTCATCAAAAAACCAATAAAAATCATAATTTGGATTTTTAACGTAAAAATATAACATTCTTAAATGAGCAAAAAACCAAACAATATTTCTATTACCATGTGAGTTCCAAAAATGTTTTTTACTAACATCAACATTGAAATTAAATTCTTCCCTTATGTTCTGTTCAGTATATTTAAATCCTAAATCAAAAGACGAATCTTTTGTAATGTCAGAAACCCAAATTAATTTTCGGTCATTAATTGGAAAATTTTCCCAATAATTTTTATAACTCCCATAGATGTCTGGCGTTGTACAAACGCAGTAAATATTATTCATATTCATTTGTTAATATTTCATTCCACTCAGGGATCCTATTAAATTGATGTACTATGTCATAGGGGTCACCATTCTTTGTACATATCCTATCAGTAATTAACTGAGGTATTCCATATCTATTTTCAATATTACCTTTAAACCCAAAACTTTCAAAAAATTGAGTTGGTCCAGCAATAGCACAATGAACTACCCACCCATCAGTAAGATTAAAAATCTTTAAATTATTTATCTCTTTATTTTTAACCATAACAATTAGTGCTGCTTGGTCTTGAATGTTTGTAAGGTTTGTACTATTTTCACATAATTCAAACATTCTTTTATATAAATTAATTAACGGTAGTCTTTTTCCACCAATAACACCAGAACATATCACTTCTTGATTTATACACTCATAGTAATCATTAGGGAATAGTTTATTAATCCAATCTGAATTCCAAGGCTCTTCACTTACTAACACACCTTCAGCACCGACAAAGATATCATAGTTTAAATCAAGCTTATCAAATGGATTTGATTGAAATACAACATCAAAAACATCAGTTATTAAAAATAATTCAATGTCTGAATTCTCTAAAAATTCAAAAGTTCTTTCAAGACGTTTATGGTTTATTCTCCAAGTATCATCAATATTAACAGGTATTGGTATAATCCCATTATCAATACAAAATTGTATTTCTTCTTGATTTGAATTGGCACATAATAAAATCACATCACCATCGGAATATTTCTTAAAACTTTTTGACCACACTTTAATTTTATCGATATTTAACCCAACATTATTGGATAAACCTAATAGAGCTTTTTTCATGTTATTTTAATTTTGTTTCACTTGTTTTTTTGATAATCCAAGAACTATCTAAATAAATTTTGATGTCGGGATATTCAAAAACACTTAATATCGCACTTGAGACACCATGACTATTATAATCATGACCTGAAATATATTGACCTTCTTTTAAATTTTCATAAGCGATTAAAATCTCTTCTCTGGTTCTTCCGTAATCATGAGTTGTATCAATATAAATTAAATCATATTCTCCCTTTTTAATTGATTTTAAAAACTCAATTGAATCTAATTTATGAAATGTAATTCCTTTTGATTCAACCAATTTTTGCATGTCAGGATAATATTCTAAATCAACACACGTTACATTATCAGAATACTCCGTAAATAATTCTGAAGATGACCCATAGAAACAACCTAATTCTAATATTTTCATATTTTTAGTTAAATGTTCCTTACACAAGAAATTTAATCCGTGTAAATAGTTTATATAGAGACCTTGTTCTAAAAGACCTCCAAAACCTTTTCCTTCTTCCGGTCTTGGGTGACCAGCATGCGACATTCTTTCTGTAGTTAAGTTCATAATAATTATATTTTATTTTCCATTTTATCTAACCACCCTTTTGATTCTGAATGTGGCCATAATATCCATTTAGTTGGTTTTACCACAGATGTAAATTCTCTACACACACTAAAGTGATCTTCAGATTCATTTGATAATAATACTTTTAATTCATTTTTATCGATATCCTTTCTATACACTTCAAATCCAGAGTTGTCTGAAAAAATAAAAGCATGAAAATCATAATCATCTTCAACTAAAATGTTTTTATTAAATTTTATACAATGTTTGTGTGTATTTGAAAAACTATTTACCCAATCATTATCATTATCATATGTATAATCATTTGGTGGGTATTCTTTATTTAAAGTTTGTTGTTGAACTCCTCGTTTAGAAAATAAAATTCCAGCATATATTTCATAATCTCTTAAAGTTCTTTTATTTCCAAAACCATATTTACCATCATGACCTATTTGTTCTAATCCATCCATACCAAAAAGTTGTCGATTTAATAAATGTGAAGAATCATTTTTTAAATACCACATTTTATCATCGTCCCATTGTTTAGTCCTACCTTCTCTAGTGTATTCATGCCAAATAACAACTTTGTGTGGGTGAAATAAGTCATAACCATGAGTAAATGCCCTAACAGCTATAGAAATTTCTTCACCATGAAAATAAAAATCAGGATTGTGTTGTACCTCTTTTGAAAACTCACCTAAAGTAAAACAAAAATGAGCGGAATAAAATCTTGAACTTACAGGTTCTTTTAAATTTTCCCAATTTGGTATTGTTTCGGGTAAGAAAAAAATTGCTCCTTCTGGTATGAATTTATCAAAAGCCATTCGCCAAGGAACTCTTACTCTACCGTTTGGGTCATTTTTTGGGTTATATGATGAAACATAACTAGTTAATAGTGGTTTTGGTATTCCTTTTTTTTGTAAGTCTTTAACCATATCAATTAATGTCTTATCCCAATCTTTTTCAAATCTCATATGAGAATCAATTTGAAGTGTATATTTTTCTCCTCTATATAATTGTTGTGTTTTATGTCTAGCCCAACAAACCCCTTTAGATTCTTGATATGGAATATTTAAAATTTTAAATCTTTTATCATTCTTGTATTCTGATAAATCGTAAGATTTATCGTCAGGATGATATTGATTAGCAATAGCAAAAACTAAATTATTTGGTTTATTTGCATTGTTAATACAATCTTTTATAGTGAACAAAAGCTCTGGATCTCGGTATGATGCTATTTGTATAAAAATTTTCATATTTTTATTAAAAAATAATAATAATCTTTAAATAAAAAAATAGTTAATACTAATAAAAATAATAATAAAAATTAACAACCACCATACAAACCAAGAGTGATTATAGTATAAGATATAATATCTCCTGGTGTTGTTGGATAAATTACAGGCGGAATAACATTAGTGATTATCGACACAGATGAACTAACATTTAAATTATATAGAGGATCTGCTGGATAAGTAATTGACGGGCAACATTTTTCAAACCATATAGTTAGACTATTTGTACCGGTATTAGTTATTGTTAAAATATAACAATCAGGACAAGGATGTGTTGTAATACAAGTACCACAATTATCTGTAGTTGGTGTGTTACCATCCCAATAAACATTTGGTAAAGACGTTACTGCTGGTGTTAAAATTGTATAACAAAAATTATCAGTACCAATAACCATATTTCCTATTGTACTAAGAGAGGTTAAAGTCATGTAAGGTACAGGTGGTTGTTGGCCAGGTAACGGTGGAAAAGCCCATCGGCCTTTTGCACAACAAGGGGACATTTGCCACACAATATTTGGAACTGGGGTTGGAATTGGTGTTGGGCAAGGACACGTATATAATTCAGTAACCGTACCACCAATTTGTGTATTAGGAAATGTAGGGATTGTTGTTGAACAAACATTGGCATTTTGCCCCGTAGGTATTGTAAGTGGAGATATTTCAGGATATATAAATGTAAAACAACAAGGGGTAAAATTAAAAGTAATATTATTAGGTCCCGAGTTAGTTAAGTTATACTCAACACATCCAGATATTGGTGTTGGTGTTGGAGATGTTGGTGCAGGGGTTGGTGGTGGTGGCGCGGTTGGTACAGGAGTTGGGCAAGGCCCAAGGTCAATAATTGTATACCCACAGTTTTGATTAAATGGTTGCGGTTGCAGAACTGATTCAACATAATATGTTCCTGCCGTTCCAAAATAAACAATATCCACAATATTTCCATTGCAATCAAATAATTTAAATATGCAAGGCCCTGCCCCCAAATTTATTTGCCAATAAGTACAAACATCAGTACATGCACAGTCAGGTAAAGGTGTGGGTAGTGGGGTTGGGTTTGGTGGTGGTGTTGGTAGACAAGGTACTTCTATTATTTCAAAACAACCTTTACGATCAAAAATTTTAACCTTTAAAAGTTGTAATCCTGGAAAATAATAATTGGAATCAATTTGTACTATAGGCGGAATACTGGTAACTCCAGTTATAAAAAAACAAGAACTTAAATCCCAATCACATAAATATATTAAATACGGACTACTACCACTTGTAACTCCAGTTATATCTATTATCATATTTATTGTGTATTTATATAAGTATACGGTTTAATTACACCCTCCAAGAGAAGTTAGTATTATGTTTGGGGTTATTGGGTTGTACGCGTATGGCGGACCAAAAGAATTAAAAACATATAATTCATTTATATTTAAATCATACTCCTCCTCAATACTACCACAACAAGGGGTATAATATAATTTAACAACTTCATTCATCATATTTTCAATCAACCAACTAGTACAGGTATCATCTACACATATATCATTAATACATGGATTACCTATCGTTGGTATTAATTTAGTTGGGGAATAACTTATTGGATCACTTCCGCATATAGTAAAGGCGTTACCATTAGTAGTTGCACTAAGAATTAAATTTCCACTACAATTAATATAAGTAAAAGTCATTCCCGAATTACCTGTAAGATTTTCCCAACTAATACAACTACAACAAATTGGACAAGGTGTCGGTTCTGGTTGGGTCGGTATTGGAGTTGGTACCGGAGTTGGTATCGGACAAGGCCCAAGGTTAACTATTGGTAAATGTGTACAGTTTTGATTAACTGGTTGTGGTTGTAAAAACGATTCAACATAATATGTTCCAGAAAAATTAAACGTTATGATTTCAACAACATTTCCATAACAGTCAAATAATTTAAATTTACATGGATTTAATATGGTTATTTGCCAATACGTACAAAAATCCATACAAGCTGTTGGTGTTGGTGGTGGTGGGTTTGGTGTTGGTGTTGGAATACAAGGAGCTTCAATTATTTCAAAACAACCGTCGTTATCAAAAATTTTAACTTTTAAAAGTTGTAATCCTGGAAAATAATAATTGGAATCAATTTGTACTATAGGCGGTATAGTAGTTACTCCAGTTATAAAAAAACAAGAACTTAAATCCCAATCACATAAATATATTAAATACGGACTACTACCACTTGTAACACCTGTAACATCTATTATCATATTTATTATTTATCTTTTTATATTAAAAACTTCTAATACACCTTACGTTTATAGTTGCTGATTTATTTTGTACCGATGCTGGATAATTATTTCCGGCATTAGACCAAGATTTTGATCTTGCTTGGTTGTTAGAATGTTCTGTTGACGACCAATAATCTCCCGCCGTCGCATTAATATTCACCTCATAAATAGGGTTATTATAAGACCATATTGGTAAATGTGTAAATTTCCAAAGTTCTTGACCGGATGGTAAATACCAATCAGTATAACCACTTAAAGATAAATTACTACACACCTTAGCCGCGCCATTTTCATTACAAACAGAAACTATATTTATAGTGTTTTGAGCTCCACTAAAATAACCATTAGTGGTATTACCAATTAAGGTACCAGTACACCCCCATGTACTACTACTTTGGTTTGTGTCAGAAATAATTAATCCGTGGTCACCTGTAGGACCAACATATATAATCATACCACCACCATATGCCCGTCCAACGTAATATTCTGGAGTTGGGCTTGGTGTTGAAGTTGGACCTGGTGGTTGGGTTGGAGCTGGAGTTGGAGTTGGGTATGGATAGTTATTACAAGGAATATGTCCAGGAGCCCCGCTACCACCGCAAGGTTCAAAAACAATAATAGTTACGCTTGTTTCATTAACCATAGTTCCATCAACTATTCCAACATTAATTAGTGTCGAACCATGCGGTGGAGAATTAGGTACTGAATTACCCGGATCTAAAGTAAAAGTATCATACGTATTAATATTACATTCATTTTCACAAGTATAAAAACTAACATCACTAGTAACTGCACTATAATTACGAATATATAAACAAGAACATGAAGGGGGAGTACAGGTACCTACAAACTCAAACGAATGAATACGAGTATCAGCACATTGATTTCTAGCATCATTTTCAGATAAAAGAACCACAGACGACGGAGTGTATTTATCTATAGGGTCTAATTGAAAGGCTAAATAAACATCATTATTTAAAGAAATAGCTATAGGTCCCACTCCAGAATCAGGATCAGCGTGACTATTGTTATTCCAATCACCGCAGTTAAGTCTAAACCAAATACGATTTTGAAAAAAAGCAATGTCAATAATATCATTAGCAATACCCCAAGACATTGTAGGAATTGTAGCAATAATAACATTATTATAATAAACATCACCACTAGTATTAAGACCAAAACTATTTGTATCTGAACCTAAAATATAATTATTAGCGTATTTAGGTGTTATTTTTTTTGCAAATCCAACTCTACTAGTCGCACCTAAATCATTAATTAGTTTAATTGTGTATGTGTTTTTATCTCCATAGGTTTGACTTTGGGTTGTTAAAGTATATCCAACATCACAAAGACCCACAGTAGTGGAATAATTATGTTGAGCTATTAAATAATTATCCCTCAAATCAATTGTATTTGAGGTGTAGTCGTAATCCCAAGTGATACATGGTAAAGTACATGAACATATATATTTAAAATTTTCAGGTAAAATAGATTGTTGGGTTATTTCGACTTTTCCGTCATCATCATATTGACAGTCACCAAATTGTATTGCTGGATAAAAAGATGATCCTGAAAAAAAAGCAGGGAATGAATATCCTCCGGTATTAGTTGATGGATCATCACTTGGTTGGTTATTCCAATCACCATTATTTACTCTAACCCAAAAGTAACTATTACAATAAGCCACATCAATAAGGTCACCAGTAGTCCAATTACTAGGTCCGTTAAGATATGTTAGAATATTATTAAAGTACACAGTACCGTCAGATCTTAAAGCAACACTAGTAGTAAAACCACCAAGACCGTAAGGGTCAGATGAGAAATCTATATTATGAGTAGCAAATCCAATTCTAGTTGCTGAAGTTTGACAAACATTTGTAGAAATAACAACACTAAACATAGTCAGATTTGTAACATTAACAGTACCTAAAACAACATTTCTAAGAATATCAGTTGTTAAGTTTGTATTAGCAAAACTATTAGAATCAGTAAGGTAAATACCACTTCCAATATAGTCAGGGTCCCAAGACCAACAATCACTTTCTATTGGGTCACAATAATTAGGAGATATATCACAATAATTATTACTTGTATTCACGTTAAATGTTCCGTAATTACTATCATAACAAATATCAATACGATTATTATCTGTAAAACCTGAAATAAAATTACCACAACAATCAGTATATGTGTAATCAACATTAGGTGGAACACATCCACTTTTACAATTATTTTCTGGAGGGGGTAGAGGTGTTGGTAATGGTGTCGGACACGGGGAACAAGTTGGGGTTGGTGGTGGTGTTGCGGTTGGTGGTAAATCTGTAGGTATTGGTGTTGGGTTTGGTAGTGGTGTCGGACATGGGCAAGTATTTATTTGAACAACAACTCCTCCAACATCGGAAAATAAAGGAAAAGTCTCTGAACAAATGTTAATGTTTTCCCCACCAGGTAATACTAATGGTGATTGGGGGTATGGTACGGTAAAACAACAAGGAGTAAAAGTAAACTCGACAATATCTTCTCCTACGTTTGATATATCGTACTCAACACATCCAGGTATTTGAGTTGGAGATGGAAGTGGAGTTGGGCAAGGTCCAAGGTCAATTATTGTATACCCGCAGTTTTGATTAAATGGTTGCGGTTGCAGAACTGATTCAACATAATAAGTTCCTGCAGTACCAAAAACTCTAAGGTTAACAACATTTCCATCGCAATCAAATAATTTAAATATGCAAGGTCCTGCCCCCAAATTTATTTGCCAATAAGTACAAACATCAATACATGGTGCACATCCAGGTAAAGGTGTGGGTAGTGGTGTTGCGGTTGGTTGTGGTGTTGGAATACAAGGAGCTTCAATTATTTCAAAACAACCCTCGTTATCAAAGATTTTAACTTTTAAAAGTTGTAATCCTGGAAAATAATAATTGGAATCAATTTGTATTGTTGGAGGAATACTAGTTACTCCAGTTATAAAAAAACAAGAACTTAAATCCCAATCACATAAATATACCAAATATGGGCTACTACCACTTGTAACACCTGTAACGTCTATTATCATATTTATTTATTATTACTTTATTAACAATTGTAAATTGTAAAATACACACAACCAATATTATCAACCGCCTTAATGTATAAAACATTTGCTGTTTGAAATAATGGAGACAAAGTATATGTGCCGGTAGTATTACCTAAATATTGACAATTATCACCACTAACTGTGCAAACATAATACGAAACAGGAGTCTCTCCGCTTTGATTCGATATGGTTACTGTGTACGCCATTATGTTCTACAATATATTTCGTAGTCAATCTCTAAACTTAAACTAAATGGAGCATCTGATAATGATTCGTAACTTGGGTTATCACAGTAAGCGGTAATTTTTAACGTGTTAGCGAGTAAGTCAAGACTATAACTTTGAATATATGGGATTCCTAACAATAAACCTTCAATAGTACTTTGCCAAAGAGTGTCTTGTGGAACATCATTAATAGTCGTTGCCGTATAAAACGTTCCACTATAAGGAGTACCACTAATATTAATTACACAAGTAAAGGTTGCAGAACTAAACACACAATCTGTATGCACTGGATTTGATAATGTATTTCCGCTACCAATACCTATGGTTGCGTCGTAAAACCCTTCATTTAACATTTGTGAAAATCCACGTTTATTTTGACTAATAGTAGTAAAAGTAGTACTACAAAAATTATTGTTTGAGTATCCTGAAACAACAGTACCTAAACAAGTTATTGTTGCGTTTTGTATATTAATACATCCAACAGAATCAGTAATGGTAACACTATAAGTATTTGCGGTTAAACCAGTTGCCGTCATACCTGTTTGACTATTAGACCATAAATAGGTAAAAGGGGGTTCACCATCATATATTACTACCTTTGCCGTACCATTAGACCCATTAGAAGAACAATTAGTTGTTGTTATTGATGTTGATAATAAAGTGCCGTTAATAATTACAAATGGTTTAACAACCTGACAACCATCAGCATCATTTACAGTAACAGTGTAACTACCAGAAGCTAAATCCGTTATTGTATATGCAGACATAAAAGTATCCATACTAGCGTTACCATTACTTACGATATAGTCAATTGGGAACGTACATCCAGTAGAAACGGTAATTTCAACTCCACCATTAGCTAACCCACAAGTCGATCCAGTTGTTGATATATTAACATTAAATTTATCAGAAGAATTTATAACAATTGGTGGATTTGACGTATATACGCAGTTTGTTCCAGATCCATTAATTGTTAATATGTACGTATCGTTAGGTAAAGCTGTAAATGTATGTAAAAAATTAGTTGTATTATATTGATAACTTGTATTGGTATTTTGTCCGACTAAAGTATAGGTATATGTTTGGGCTAATCCCTCTAAACTAACAAAAACACTACCATTATTTTGGTCACAGTTTGAATTTGTAACAACAACCGCAACATCCCAAAATCCATTTGGTACACTAATAAATCCACCAAATATAGAGGTACATTGACTAGCATCTGTAACTGAAACCGATATATTACCTGAACTTAAACCCGTAATTGTAAATGTGTTTGATAATGTATAACCTTGTTGAGCGGTGGTTGCAGAATAATATAATGGTGAAGATCCACCACTAATAGTATAAGTTAAGGATCCGTCAGAGTTAAAACACGTCGGTTGGCTAGCAACTAACAATGAGACACCTAAAGGTGAATTTTCAGTAATAGTTTCAGTTTTAGACAAAAAACAACCATTATAATTGTCCGTAACAACACAGGAGTAGACGCCAGCGGTTAATCCTGTAATTGATTGAGTGGTTTGACCATTACTCCACAAATACGTATATGGTCCAACACCAGTTATTCCCGTAACCGCCAATTTTCCTGAAGTGGTATTACACGTCGATGTGTTAACTTTCCAAAGTCCAAAAGTTAAAGGAGTTGTTGGAGAAATTAAAACACTTTCAGTTTTTGCGGTTACACCTCCAGAGTCTGTAAGGCTAGCGTAATACGTACCTCCAGATAGACTTCCATATGTGTAAGGCATTACGTTTGTGACTGTAGCGGCTATTAACGTAGTATTATCATAAAATAATATTGAGTATGGTGGGTTATTTGTTGATGTAGATATAGTTAATGAACCATTACTAAATCCACAAGTGGTTGGTATTACATCACCAATATTTGCAACATAACATCCAGTAATTGCAACATTTATAAAAACTTGACTATTTTGGTTTGTTAACGTATCATTAAGAACAAATACGTGGGTACCACCAGTTAATCCTGTAAAGGTTATAGATTCGTTTACATTTGTTGTTGTCCCACTGTTAGGTACTAATAATCCATATAAAACATGTGAAATGGTATATGGGCCAACACCACCACTCGGAGTAATTATAACTGTACCAGTATTATTATTACATATACCAGTAACAGAAAATACGTAATCTAATACATTTTCCCCACAGTCTGAGTCACAAGTACCAGGTTGACCAATACTTGCACTTGCTATTCCAATTGCGGAGTTTATATAATTAGCATCTATACAAACTACTTCATTAAGTGACGATCCTTGGTTAAGGCCGCCACAACAATCCATATACGAATAGTAACCATTAGTTAATCCTGAAACACACGCCATTAATTACAAGTTATATTTATGTTTATTCCAATATTTAAGTATAATATTTTATTTGTAAAGTCATCATAACAAGTAGAATTACTAATAATTAATGACCCACCATCCCAATAATAATTTAAACCTTTTGTATATAGCATTGATAATTTATCGGTAATACCATTAATAATGGTTGTTTGGTCAGGTACATCGTTATTACCATAACCAATATAAAACGGCTCTAAAACCAATTGTTGGGTATCTAATCTACAATCAACATACCATGTACTAACAATACTATTTAGAACACAATCATTTTCAGTATAACCACTACTATCTAAAATGTTTGAGATAGTATTACTTAACATACCTAAAGCTTCGTTACCACAAAAATTAGAAACAACACTACAACTTAGTGTTTGATCTATACAGTCATATAAAAATGGTATACCAAGATATCGACAAGGTACACACTCAATAGGTATAAATGAACAACCTCTTTGTCTTCTCCATACAAATTTATGCCTATGAAAAATACTATTTTCCATTTTTTGACCAGTTAACCATAATGATGTTCCAGGAACTACTTGCTCTAACAATCTCTGCCAATAATCACCAATACCCAAGGTATAATCTATCATTTTTTGATATGTAAAATTATTAGATGGAATACCTACCGTTTGTTTTGATTCAAGGTATCTCCAAAAAACAGATTGGAGTGTTGGGTATCCTCCGGTTTTACCATCAAATATTGTTTGTCTGTTTCTAACATTTATAAAATTATTATAAAAATTTTGAGCAAATTCAAAAAATGTCTTTTCTTTAGGTTTAGGATTTATAATAGTCCAATCAATATTTCCAGGATATGGGTATGGAGCAGTTAAACCGCTATTTGGTATTGGGTAATTATACTTAACTGACATATCCCAAATATCATAAGTGATTCCTTGTCCGACATTGATGTATACCTCTAAATTTTTAGAATTTATAACTAATTTTTCATCATTAACTTTGTAGTTTACTCCATTAAATTTTTTACTGTCCGATCTACTACCAACATCATCGACAGCCCAAGATTTTTTATTATCATAAACTTTTCTTAAGGTATACCCAACATTTGTCATACTACTAAACTTACGGTATTTGTCCATATACTCTTTACCAAAATTAAAGTTTTTTAATTTTGTAATTAAAAAAGGATTTGATGGGTCAAATGATGTATTTTTTGAGTCAACCTCAGCTGGAGACCTATGACTTGAACTAGTTTCAAACCAACCAGCCCCTTTTTGAAAAAAATTAGATTCAGTATGGTTTGGACTTTTAGGATAACCGTTATCGTCCATTCCGTAGTCAGTCAAAGTAGTGTCAACACTATTTAGGTACCCTGAATTGGTGTAAGCGGTATATTGAACACCCTTAAGTTTATACGTATTTGATTGGTCAAATACTGGTGATTCAATATATTGAGTTCCTCCAGATATTTCAGAATATTGTTGATTAAAATCATCTATACTAATTTTGCTGTCAGCGACGTATATAACTTCGTTCATCTCTAACAAAGCATCAGGAGCACCTATAAAACGCATAACATATTCTAAAGATTTTCTAGTACCTTTAGTTCTAAACATATACGCAGAATTTAATATTAGATTTTTATAATATTGGTAATTTAATTCCGTTGGGGTATTAGGGGTTTTTTGTCCTGAATATATCTGAGTACTATCAGCATTAAAAATAGATTTTAAAAAGTCATCATTAGATATTGGTGATATGTTTGAGTCCATCCCCAAAGTTTTTGATAAATTACTTAAAAGTTGTGATGGTATGTCGTTTCCTGTTTTATAGTTTACAGAATTTATATTAGCTAAAGCATCTATAAATTTCTTTACTTCATCAAAACTTCTTCCATAAATTTGTAATATTTTTTCAATTTTTTGGTCTGACGTGTCAAAATCTTTAAAAGAACCTGTAATTAAAAAACGACTAATTAAGTTAGTTTTATATTCATCTAATTTCTCTGATATTTCTTGTAAAACTTCTAAATATTTTGTAAATTTAGATCCCTCAATACTTAGATTCCAATAAGCATTTATTGGCCATGTTACGTATTTAGTATAAAGAGTATACTTACCGGAATCATCATAGTCAGGGTAAACAAACTTAGCGGTATACTTTATTGCCGCATTTCTATTTAATAAAAAATCTTCAATTTCATCAAAATCATCATTAAAGATTTGATCAGTAACTTCATTATTAGGTTTAATAACTAAACTCTTAGTTGATGATGTTAATCCTTCAAATGGGTCACCTACAACCGTCAATGTAACCGTACCACCAGACATACTAATGGTAGGAATAAAATCATTAATTTTATATTCAACCTTTAAGTCTGAAAAATATAAAGCGTATTTTTCAAACGTATTTGTTAAATTTCTATATTCACTAATTTGTTGAGGTCTTAATTCTAAATTTCTATTAGAGTTTTGTGAAAAATCAATATCAAATGGATTTCTAAATAACGATGAATTCATTTGAAAAGTTGTTTCATCATTTATAGGGTCATATGAAATATTTGATGCGGTATCACCATAAAATAAACCACTAGATTGTCTACTTATAACTTCAATAGCCGCTGGAAAATAATTTATAATTTTTAAAGCCGAGCTTGATAATCTTTTTTGTAGTGAACCATATAAACAAAAACTAGTAACTTCAGATATATCAAAATTAGGATAAACTTTAAAGTTTTTTTGAATTAGTTTTTTGGCTTGTTCAATGTCATCTATTTTTAAATTTTCTAAAGTATACGGGATTGAAAAAATACCAGTATCAAAACTTCTATTGGCTTTTTCATAAATTGCCGAAGTAAATTCAAAATTTCCTTGCGTAAGACCTCCGCCATCAACAGTTTGAAGTCCAACGATATTATTAGAAAAAGTATCAAACCCTTTAGGTGGAAAAAATATTTTATTTGCCATTAAGTAATAATATTTATAAAGTTTTTACTAAAATCAATGTTATTTCCCCTATCTTGTCTAACCTCATACAATAAATTATTAAAATTATCTCTAACTTCAAATAAATTATATTGTTTATATATGTTACCACCAGTATCGTAAACAGTATATACTCCGTCTTCAATACTTTTGGTTTGATTACCATAAAGAGCTATTGCTATTGTATCTAAATCGTGATCAGCCATTTGAATATCAATTGTTATTGGATTAAAAAAAGTATTACAAATTATGATACTTTGATTTGGTTGTCCAATATATGGGGTTGCATTTGGTTTATTTGTTGGTGACGATGATGGGGATAACGTACAAAATATTAAATCACTACCACCATCTACGTATCGATATCTAACACTTTTTTGTGACGCATTAGTCTGATCACCAATAATTGGTTCACAAAAAAAAGAAGAAGTGATTATTCTATAAAAATTAGGAATTTTTGTACCGTCTTGGTTTAAATATTCAACTCTAAACCCAACTAGTCCTTGATTTGTAAATTTGTTTTTATATATGGACGGGACTTGGTTTATATCAATCACTATACCCTTAACATTAGGTAATGCTGATAATATTCCACAATCAGAGATTTTTGTTCTAATTTCTGCTGGTCGTAAATATAAAGTATAGATTCCTTTTTTATTAAATTCAGAAGAGGGTAATTTTAAACTATAAAGACCACCTAATATTTCTATATTAGCATTACCACCAGTATTAGAATTATGAAAATAAGGAGTTAATATGCTACTAGCATTTAATTTTTTTAATAAATAATTGTTTGTTACGTCTCTTGATGATGTATAATGTAATATTATATCAACATCGTTTGGTGAGACATCTGCGGGTCTTACAGTACCATATGTTCCAAGTGCCATTTTTTATTTTATAAATAGTTTATATTTTTTTTTATATTGTGTTAATTTTATAATATCCATAACCATATCTTACTAAATCACCACTATTATCGACTTCACCAAGTCTTTGTATAGATTCAAAAGGCGAATATTTACCTCTTTCGACATAAACGTTACTTTGTATTTCTGGTGTCATAACAAAATCTAATAGTTGCTCATTTTTAGTCATTGGTAAAGAAACGATATCGTTATGGGTTAATCCACTACTACCAATAACATATAATGTTTTTCCATTTGTTAAATCATAGTAATCAATACCTTCTATAGTGTAAGACGTGTACTCAGGACATGTTGAATTTATTTTACCGTAGAATTCGTTATTTTTAGTGAATACATAACCAACCGTATATTTTTCACTACCCCATCTTCTAAGATCATTTATTTTTGATTTAGTATACCCAGAAATATTAAATGGCGTACTTGTCCATCCGCTAGTCGATTGATAAGCAACACTATTATTAGAATCTAAATCATAAATATAATTATAATTTATAGGGGTATTAACCCAATTACCTTGTTGTGGTGTAAATGTTATGTTACCATTTATATTAGGGGTTACAGATAAAGTTAATGGTACTGTTATTGGTTTTTCAATTACCGTAAGCCCCCAAGGGTTTGATCCGGATAGTGAAATAACATAAGACCCATTACCAAGATATTCGTGTGATATTGTTTTTGATGTTAGTTGTTCCGGTATTGTGTTGTCACCCCAATTAACATAAAAATCGGTAAAATCCAAATAACTATCAGTAAAATCCCCAGAGGTATTGTATAAAGTAATATAATTTAAATTAAACTGATTTGTTCCGGAATATAAAAAATTAGTAATAATATCTTTTTGACATAAAAGCCCGTCAAACTCAGAATAAATACCGACATCGTTATACGTCTCAGTAAATAAAATAGGAATTGTTATATCAGTTAATAATGAATTTCCATTAGTCCCTCCACTAATCATTTCAGAAATACCAGAATATACAAATAAAGTTTTGCTAACATCATCATATGGTTCATATAAAAAACCGGATAACGTTAAATTTAAAGTTTCTGGGGAAAGTACTACACTTATTTTTTGTGACTTCATTATGGGTTTACATATTCATACCAAATTATGGACTCATCCGGATTTTGACCTACACCAACTCTAACATTACTCAAACCACGATAAACACTATATTCGTAATTATTGTAATCAAAATTAACCTTGTAATAAAAATAATCTTCTTTATTAAAATCATATTGTGATCCAATTAAAGAAGATTGTGGTACATTCATCATTCTAACAAACTGACCTATTTTTGCATTAAAAAACTTAGCACTCATATAAAAAACACTAATATCCAAATATCCGCGTTCCTTTAACCAATAAAAGAAAAACCCTTCTTTATCTTGACCAACATAATCTAAAACAAATTTTGGTTTTTTTACAAAAACTGGAGATTGATTTAGTGGTGGCCCAATAAACCCCGGTTCTTTTAATCCCTGTTGTGTTGGTAAAATAACAGAAAATAATATTTTTTGATTTTCAGGAATTGTATTATCATAAAAATCTAATTTAAAAAAACTACCTTTAAATGAGTTAGCAAAATAAAATATTTCATTATCATTAAAAGTTGCGTATTCATAATCATCTAACCAATCTGAAATCGTCGGTGGGTTTGTTGTAAAATTTGTTTGTGCTTGATAATTAAAAAAATTAAATTGATAATTAATCTCTGTTTTTGAATTATTAACACCATAAGGTGCATGAGCAAATTTAGTGGTTTCAAAGTCGTCAATATCGTTTATAACTTGTTTTACTGCGTCTTTTTCAAATTCTTCAATAGCTTGTTCTCTACCCTCAAAATCAAAATTAAGTTCAATTGGTAAGGTTATGTCTTTATCCGTAACGTTTAATGAAAATCTATAATAATTATTCACAAGGGTCGGTTGTTGGTTGGTTTATTAACGTAGTTTCAACAATATTTAACTGTTGTATTGGTTTTTGTAAAAATAAGATATCTTTAAATGGATAATGAGCCCCATTTAAAAATGGGTAATCAACACCATTATCGTCCTCATCGATATACCCATAGTTATATATATCTCTCCAAATAAAAGTTTCTTCATATTTAGAATACCCTGCATATTTTGGTACAATATCTACGTTTTCTTTTTGTGAATACATAATATTACTACCAAAAGTTCTTATTTGTATTTTATGGTGTGGTGTATAAACGTATCCACTAGGATAATTAGGACTAGAATTATCTAAAAAATAAATTGGATTATATGAGTATTTATGGTACATTGGAGATAAAACATATTCTTTTTGTTCTATAAAATTATATTCGCAAAAATCTCCTTTTAATATGTGTCCAACATTTAATAAATTATTATAATTAAATGGTTTATTATTAGCAATATAATTACCAACAGTAATATTATCTTTATTATCTAAAGAATTGTGATTCCACCAAGTGTCTATAGTATTTTTTAAAAAATTAAACTCCCAACCAACATCTAACCCTATATTTGAATTAGGTGGTGTTGGGTTAAAGTACCCCATATATCCTCTTTGGATAATGGTAGTAAATAACTCAGTTATTGGTCGGTTAAGATTATCTTTTATTCCATTTATTTTAATGTCAGAATTAAAAGTAAATGTTACCGTTTTTGACCCATCTTTTACTGATATTCTTTCAACATTATTAGGGGTTAAAGCCGAATACTCTAATTTAAATTTATTTGGGAATGGGTTATTTTCAAATCCAGCTGGATTGAGTTTACATTCCGTAACATCGGTTAATGTTTTATGTAATCTAACATAATATTTAGATTTAGTTTCTCCACTATTTTGAATATTTTTTATTCTTTTAAAATTACCAACTTTACCGTTCGTAGTCTCTGAATCTAAAAATTTTAAATTATATATACTAAAAACATTACTTTCGGAATCATATTTTCCATTACCTAAACTGTATACAGAAAAAATATTAACCCCACCAAATCCATTAGTATTGGATGGTATTGTAATTTCTACAAACTCACCAACTTCTAAATTATGATTAGTTGCACAATTAAAATAAATTAATCTTTTACCATTAAATTTATCATTAGTAATAGTAAATGGAATACCGTCAGAGGCAATAAAAGTATTAGTTGTATTATACGTTTGGTCTGTAAAAGACATTATTTGTTCAGTATCACTACTATAAGCATATGTTAAATATACCGCCCAATTATATGTTGTTGAACTTTTTGGTACATATGTAATATGACCTACAATTCCTTCATTTCTAATTATTGAAAACTCATTAAACTGAGGATACCCCTCCCATAAAACATTCGGATTGTATGGGTTATTTATAGTAGCATTTGATATTGAATTAGTGTAGTATAAATTATCTCGATATGGGTGGTACGCAGTTTTACCTGAAATACTATTGTTAACTATATTAACAATCTTACCAGAAATTCTAAAAACATCACTATTAGTTCTTTCTTCGTTAAATTGTTCTTCCAAATTTATACTAATAGATCTATCACCTTCAACCATATTCCTTCTATCACCAATGAGTGGAGTTTGAATCCAAATATCGGTATCAACGCTAGAAGCATATCTTTTAGACCCTAATACTATTCTAATATCTTCTTCGTTAATCATCTGAGTTTAAAATATATTTTGTTATGAACCTATTTAAAGAGCTCTTACCTTTAACCATCCCAAAGTAAAAATGGTATGGCGAACCAACCAAAAATTCATTTGATTGATTTTGTGGAAAACTAGGAGATCCAACACCATTCCCGTTACTATTATATATAAAACCCTTTTTTCCATTTTGGGTTGTAGAATTAAAATAATCTGAGGTAGGTGAAGTTAAAAAACTTAAAGACTGATATTTTTGTGAGTAAAAAGGAGTTGAAGTTTCCCATTCATTCTTTTCGGTTCCAAAAATAGTACTATTATTCTCTAATTTCCATTTGTAAAATGGAACTTCTTGAGTACTTGGGTATCCAAAATAATTAGTCAGTGTTGGTGTGAACGTAACAACACCAGGACTAACAAGTATCCTATTTACCGTTGATGAGGTAAAAAATAAACCTAAAACCGAGTCTTCTGTGCTTGAAAGATATATGTCATTATCATCATAATCATCATCTCCAAACCCAACAACTCCGTATTCAGAGTTAACACTAAATAACTGAGCAACATCACCATCAATCCTATCTTCACTTCTAGAAAACATCTGATTAATGGATGCATCTCCAGCACCTACCATTCTAGAAAGAAAACTACTGTTTAATAATCTAGAAACTATAAATAAATTTAGTATTTCTGAACTCTCATTATATGATGTGGTTCGTAATGTGTCCATATTATAACCTTCAAACATAGGGTTTGGGGAAATTTCTTTAGTATATCTATCTCTAGGACCCAAATCCATAATTGTTGTTGGATAAAATATATTATTACTATTCATACCTTTATATTTACTCACAGCATCAGAATTATTATACTTTGGAGCTTGACCTATAAATCGATTAGACGAGGCATCATATGGTGTACACCTATAAAAAAATGAATTGGTGGTACCTTCAGTAAAGATAATAGGACCTTGGCCGGTTCTATATGTATCAAATTTACTACCACAAAATTTATACTTTTTAACTTGTCCGGTAATATTAAAAATTGTTCTCTTTTTAAATGTAAACATATATAATGTTCCATTTACCCAATTATTTTGAAATACTTCAGAAAATACCCCTCTACAAGCTCCAAATATCATTCTAAATCTAGCTTTCCACTCAGCAAAAAACGCAATATCTTTTCCTATACTACTAATTAATGGGTTATCAACAAAATAGTAACATCCACCATCTATTCTTTTATTTTTATTACCCTTACCTGTTTTATTTTCAGGACAATTTGAATTTATAGTAAAAGTGGTTCCTCCATTTTGATAACATTTAATTGGAACTAATTTTTCACAGGTTAAACTACCTAATATCTTATCCGTAATAGGCCCATTTCCACCATCACCCGCTAAGTTTTGACTAGCACCATTTGAATCTGTACCTGCTAATATTGACGCCTCTACTTGACCAGATCCGCCAGTCGCATCAATAACGTATAATCTAAAATTATTATTTAAATGTAGAGAATAACTATTATTACCAAGAATCTCTAATCCATCAGAGACTGGTAATCTATCCGATCTAAAAATTAAATATTGAGAATTAGTAATATTAATATTAGTTGCCAGAGATATTACCGAAACAGTATTATTTCCGGTTGGTAGATATGTTGGTGAATATGTCCGACTTCTTGACTTTTTTTGGTCACAATTAGTACAATTGTTTTGTTGTTGCTGATGATTACCCTCAGATGCAATTAAACTACCACCTTCATATAACCCTTGTTTGTGAGTGGCAAACTTATCTAAATACATAGTATCGCCATAATACCCCACCTCTGTGGTGTAATATGAAATACTAAAATCATCATCTCCAAATGATCTAAAACCAAGTGTAGACTTATCAGTGCTATTATAATTTTTTGAACTGTTATTTGTAAATGCTGAAAATAAACCCGAGTCCGCTGAAAACCCATAAGGTTTATGATATAAAGCTGCGTTATTATTATCGTTAGCTGTAAATTTATGAGATTCTGGCGTATTTTGACTTGTCCACCAATTATTTGTATTTGTTCCGGTATTTTTTTGTATGGGGACATTTAAATAATATTTACCAACTACCGAAACAACATTACTTCCAAGTGTGTATCCAAATAATCTTGATAGATCATACTTAATTGTTTGTTTTTCAGTATAAGGGTCAACACCTCTAGTTAAAAATATAACTTGTAGTTCTTTGTATTCATCTACAAATTCAAGAGATTTCCATTTATGGGGTTGCCACTTATTAATCCAAGGGCCAAACGTAAATTTAAATGTATCTTGTGTTTGGTATTTATTAAATAAATATTTATTTAATAAACCAGAATTACCATTTGTTAATTGTTTATAGTCATTTACGGTACCTCCAGTAATAACTTGAAAATACTCAATACCCGCTTTAAATTTATAAGCTTTACCATTTTCAGTTATTTTTAAATATGTGTTAGCGTACTGTTCGTTACCATTAATGTTTATATATTTTATTTGTGATGGGGTAAAAGTATCTGAAAATGGTGTGGATCCTGTAATACTTTGGGTATTAAATTGATTGCTTCCAGTAAATCCAGTAAGATTAGGGTCGTTAATACTATCGGGATTATAAAAAGTAAGTAATCCACCAGCACCACCTAAAGAAGAAAGGGTACCGAGATCACATAATAAAATTAAAATAGAATCATCAAAAGGATCAGACGGTGGTGAACCAACGTTACTAATAGTTGTTCTTATTATATTTTCTTCCATAAAATATCTACTTCTTAGATTTGCTAAGTTCATAGATTGAGCTAAAGTAACATCAGAACCAATAAAAGTTTGATTAATCATTCCATTTGTTGGGTATAGGTACTGAGTAAATACGGAAAAACGAACCAAAGGAACCTTATATCTTTTAGTATATGCTTGTTCACCAGCCAACAACATTTGCCAACTATCATTAACAAATTCTTCCAAATCACCGGTAGCATACGTATCAACCGTTGTTGGTCGACCAACATATCCCTTCATAAGACTATAAGATACAGTACTACCAATATTAGACAACATACTTATATTGTCTCTAGCGGATGCTGTATTTACTGAAGTGGCAAATCCTGTTGACTCAGCCTCATCTAACCCTTGATCTTTACAATCACAAGCTTCACAATCAGGATAAGACATCATAGGTATTGATAACCTTTTAAATGGGTTCTCCTTAGATAATGGTTCTATTTTTTTGTCGTCACAATTTGTCCCCCGCATTCTTCTAGGAGCAAGCCATTTAACAACCTTACAAATTGGTATTATAATTTTATTAAGTAACCAAATGACCACGTTAGCCATTACTCTAATTATTGGGTATATGGATGCTAATACATGTGAAATAACAATTAATATAATAAAAGTTGGTGTTAAAATCGTAATTAAAATATTAAAAAGAAAAAATAGAAAATCAAAATTTCTAACTCCGTCATTAACTGGAAATCGATTAGTTGTTGTTGTACAAGCTCTGTTAGTAATTTCTTTAATCCCTAAATGTTGTGCTCTATTATATCCCCATTTCCACCTATCTAAAAACATAGAAATAGTATAAACTTTATTAAAATTAAACGCATAGAACCTGTCTTTAGCATCAATAGCTTCATTAATCATCTCTAAACCTATTGTTGTTGTTGGGTCTCCATAATTTTCCCATTCTAAACCAAATCCATATGAATATAATTGCTGATAAGTGTTTGCGTTAGGTATTGATGGTGCTAGTTGTGACGGTGGTGGTGTGTTAGGGTTATCCCACCCCCATTCTTTAATATTTGGTATTAAATAGTCAGCCCTAAAAATGTTATTTTTAATTCCTTCTTCATTTTGATATTGTATTCTAAACCTATATTTACCTGTAGTTGGGATACCTATATTTGGATCGTTTGATGGTACCATTTCCCCAAATTCGTTTGTTGTTACGTAGTTCAAATTCATTGGTATTTCAAACATCCAAGTACCATTAGAATCTATAACCTTACCTCCTTCAGGTAGTACATACTGTTCAAGTATTGGTCTACCGTTTGTGTCGGTATTGATTGTTTGTCTAATAGCTAATATTGTACCAGACGCAGTTACAAGGTCGCAAAGATTTCCGCTATCAAATTTTGGTTTACAGTTTGTTTTTAAAAAATCACCATCATTAGTTGAAAATAATGAACCTAAGAACACCGCATGTGGTTGAATATTAATACCACCAAAATCTCTTAAATCAAAATCAACTCGACTAATACCAATATTACAAATGTCCGTTTCTCCCCAAAAAGAAGTAACCTCAACATCTGTTTTTAAGTGAACTATCTGTGGTAACGAATCCAAATCCGTTGATGATTTAAATTGTTCCCCGTCAAATTGTTCGGGAGAACCTAATCCCATCCTAATTAAATCTGCGGGTCGTAAAGAAAAAGTACCAATATTTGATAAATCTAAATCTAATATTAATTTTTGCATCCCTAAAGGGACGCCAATAATCATAAAGTCACCACTATCATTTGTTTTAACTGTAAATTTATAGTATTTTTCATAGACTTCGAGAACTTCACGTCTTGTTAAAACGTCCTCACGATCCGGAAAAGTACCTGTAGGTGTGTGACCACCATACTCTTTTTTGTATGGTAACAAATTATAACGATAACCATCCTCGTTTTTTGTATTTACAGTTTTATATGGATATAGTGTTGAAATAACAACGTCGGATTCGTCTTCTGGGGATAATGGGATAAAAATGGAAACGTTAACGTTAGGAACACCAAAACCACCATTAATGATTACTCGACCCGCAACTACACCGTAATCAGCACAAAACCTAGTATAAACGTCTTCATGTCTTAATTTTAGAGATAGTATTTCTAAAAAATCAAAATCTTGGTCAATTTGTACTCTTATATTTTTATCAGTTCCCGGGTTAACTTTTATTCGATGACTTTTGTTCATTAATTCTTTAAAAATAAATAGTTATGTTCTTTATTTTTAAAGATAATCAATAACATTATAAAATAAATAACGTTATTTAAAGTCTACTGTTTTTATATTTTTTACCCTAACCTTAATATCTTTATTAGTATATCTAATTTGATATATTTGACTTGGTTCTGCAAAAATAGTTTCATCAATTAGTTGGATCTCCTTTGTGGAATTATTTGAATACCTTTGTGATGTTTCTGATGTTGAATATTGTCCTCCAACTTTATTAACGACTTTTATTTCGGTAAGTGTTGATACACCAGCAACATTTTGAATTAATTTTTTAATTTCAGACATATTAACGTTTTGTCCTAATTCTCTATTTTCTGGTGACATATAGTTTGCAACAGAATTAATAATTTCTGTAATAACTTGTCCTTGGTTTCTATCAGATTCCATCATTACATAAATTTCAAATTCTAAATCAATCACCTTTGCAACATCAATAGATATATAATCATTAATCATTCTAAAGTTAGAAAGATATGTTGCTAAATTATTTTTTAAATTATTTGAAACAGATTGGGTTAATTTACCTCCATCATCATATGAAAGTATTTGAATTGTAATCTTATTATTATTTTCAGTTATACTTACCTTACCTGGTGATCCAAATTTACCAGGCATAGTGTCAATTAAAGATTTATAATCATTAATAGTAACCGCTCTTTTTTGTGCTGAAAAATTAAATGTAACCATATTTCTAACTTCTTCAGTACTTGGTGGGTTTGATCCTCCAATTGCTGCGGTAACATTTGTAATATTTAAAGAATTAAAAACATTGGTATTTATGTCAGATGATGGTCCATTTATAGATAAATCAATAGTACCAATTTGATTTATCACACCAACACCAATATTTGAAGATAACCCACCACCAGTTCTATATTGAATAAATAAAGTAGTATTTGGTTGAACGGTAAGTCCTAATCCAATATTATTTTGGTAATTACCTAAATCTAATTTAATACCTGATTTTGCAAAATTAACAAGTTGTTGTTCAGGGGTTGTAGTTCCTCCTCCAAATTGCACTTTTAAATAACCTTCTGGTGTATATTCACTAATAAATCTATTTTCAGTTTTAATATACTTACCAACTTTAATTCCTGAGTTATCTGATGCTTTTGTAACATCTTCAATAAACACCGTATCTTCAGCCAATGAATCAACCTCATACCATTTATTTGTTGAATTAATAAATTCACTATAAGAAGGTATTGCTGGATATGTTGTTCCGTTTTTTTGAATTACAGATGTTATTGAGAGTACATTTTTTTCAGGTAAAAATAAATTGAAAAATGGTACAACATCAGCCGGATTAATTATTTTTTTAAAAACTTTAGTAGTCCCATTAACAACGACTTCTCTTTTGGTTATTACGTAATTTACCACTTTATTACCACTATCAAATGTTGGTATTTTAGTCCGATTAACAAACCCTTCCGGATTATATTGTGTTGAAAAATCAATATCGTTTACAGTCTCAAAAGTATTTCCAGCACCATTAAACTGTGATCCTGATCTTAATATTCCAAGATATCTAAAATCCTCACCATCACCAAAAGGTGGTACAGTGATTGAAATATCAACCACAGCAACTGATGGTCTATACCCCGGTATTTTCAAACCATAAGTTCTAGCAATATTATATATTGATGATTTTTGTTGTGCGTATTGTAATACAGTCTCCTGAATACTCCTGTCAATATGAAAATGAAGGTTGTCGGCAACCGCGGCATTTAAATCCATTAGTACAGAAAAAATAGAAGCATCATTAAAGTTTTGAATAAGTTCTGGGTAGTATTGTTTAGTGTACAATAATAATGACTCCCTAATCCCTTCAAAGTCTCTTTCAGTATAATTTATTTTATTAATAGCCATATTTAAATATTTATAATCACAAACTCTCGAGTTCCAAAAGTACTATTTTCATTTGTATAGTTTATTTTTAATTTTGCAGTATATTCTTGTGTGTTAGCTCCAGGAATTCTATGGATACTAGTTTTACCTAATAACTCATAGTCTAACTCACCAATACCTTCTTCAGTTTCTAAGTAAGGGGTAACGGTTATACTATTAATAGTTAGATTAGGAATATATTTTTCAACTTGGGTTTTAATGTCGTCTTTAATTGCGTCAAACGTTTGACCATCTAATGGATCAAAAATAAAAGAATAGATATTTGTTCCAAAATCAGGTAAATAATAACGACTACCACGTTTTGTTAATATTAAATGTAATAAACTAGTTCTAATCTCTTCATCGGAATCATCAGTTAAATTAAGATAATTTCCCTTTTCACTTTGTCTAAAAGGGAAACTTATTCCGTATGTTAGTCCATTTGCCATATCACATATAAATATATGTTTATTTTATTTATAATAAATTATTATGATGAACACCCAAAACAATCAAATTCGGAATCTTTTGGTTTTACAGTTAAATTTAAATCTGAATAATCAATACTCGGTACTTCTAAATTTACATTTTTTTTATCTTTTTTTGACATATCTAAAGCTAAATGTTTTGCTCCTGTTGATATCGCCTTGGTTCTAACATAATAACATAGTGTTTTTAAACCCTTTTCCCAAGAATGAAAATGAGATGATGTTATTTTTGATAAGGTCGGATTTACCATATAAATGTTCATAGATTGTGATTGGTCAATAAATGGAGCTCTATCCGCCGCCATATTAATTAATTCTTTTTGTGATATTTCCCATATTGTTTTATATTTTAAAATAAGATGTTCAATTCTTTTAACTTTTTTATTGTAATTTTTATCATCAAAATCAATATAATTATTAAAATTAATATTTTGAATTGACCCTTCGTTTATTATTATCTCATTTTTTAAATCTTCAGACCATATTTCAATTTTTTCAAAATCATAAATTAAATATTTATTTACAATCATAATCTCACCACCAACAACTCTTCTATTAAAAAGAGCAGAATGTGCGGGTTCTGTCATTTCAAAAGATCCTGTAATTTTAGCAGATGATGCGACAGGCATTTGTGCAGTAAATAAAGAATTACAAACACCGTATGTTTTTACATCTGTTTTTAATTTACTCCAATCCCACATACCTGAAAGTTGTGTACTATCAAGTCCCCACATATCAAATTGAAAAATTTCATTAGACATCGGTGACCCTTCAAAAAACGAATATGGTTTATATTTTTTTTCTTTACATAATTGGTTACTCTCATAAACTGAGGCGTAGTATATCGTTTCAAATATGTCTTTATTTAACTTTTTGGCCTCTTCAGAAGTAAAAATATAATCCATTAAATAAAAAACATCAGCTAAACCTTGAGTTCCTATTGCAATTGCTCTTTGTTCTAAACCACCTTTCAATCCTTTTTTTGTTGAGTACCTATTTATATTAATAACTTTATTTAAAGAACGAACAACCTTTCTAACTTCATTATAAAGTAACGTAAAATCAAACTCACCTTTTACTATAAAATTCTTTAATACCATAGATGATAATGTACAGATAGCCGTAGTCTCTTCGTCGGTAAATTGATAAATCTCGTTACATAAGTTAGATTGTTTTATAACTCCAATATTTTTATGATTAGTTTTTTTATTAGCACTATCCTTAGCACATAAATAAGGAACGCCAGTCTCAACCTGAGATTCAATAATCTTACTCCATATATCTTGAGCTTTTATTTTTTTACCAATACCCATTTGTACCGCTTTTCGATAATTTTCTTCATATTCATCACCATAGGTTTCTTGAAGTGGTTTAAGTCCTGATTTTTTTATATCGTTTGGGCAAAACAAATACCAATCTTCGTCATTTTTAACTGCTCTCATGAAGTTGTCAGGAATCCAAAGTGCGGTAAATAAATCACGAGCTCTTAATTCTTCAGATCCCGTATTTTTTTTAATATCCAATAAGTCCATAATATCTTTATGCCAAGGCTCCAAGTAAATTGCTGCGGAACCAGGTCTACGACCTTGTTGGTTAAAAAATCTTAACGATTCATTAACAATTTTTAAATATCTTAATAAACCACCCGAGTGTCCTCCTGATGTAGATATTCTACTTTCCTTACTTCTAATATTAGACATAGATAATCCAATCCCTGCGGCATCTGAAGAGTATGTTGAAATATCGTTTAATGTATCCAATAATCCTTGTCTTGAGTCTGAATTATTATAATGTAAAACACAAGACGCCAATTGAGGTACTTTTGTACCAGAATTAATCATTATTGGTGTCGCTTTAGAAATAAGTTGGTTTGATAATGATTTATAATATTCAATCGCGTCTTCAAAATTATCTGTAACCCATAAGGCAACCCTCATATACATATGTTGTGGTCTTTCAATTACTTTTCCTTGTGGTGTTTTTAGTAAATACATCTCTACTAATGATCTCCAAGCAAAATAATCAAAATTATAATCGTTATTATGATTTATAATTTCATCAATATTTTTTTCTCCGTATTTTTGAATTGTTTCCACTAACACGTCATTAATAATTCCATGTGAATGTAACTCTGACATTGTTTCTGAAAAACTTGGGTTAGTTTCTTTA
>Ga0181348_1000035_pt1 | contig 39307 bp, 35 predicted proteins | sample Su13VDMM110DN_FD_130092 | JGI IMG/M metagenome (GOLD analysis project Ga0181348, IMG submission 130092) | Freshwater viral communities from Lake Michigan, USA - Su13.VD.MM110.D.N | ecosystem: Environmental > Aquatic > Freshwater > Lake | place: USA: Michigan | collected 2013-07-16
AACCTAAATCTGTACAAATTGGAGTTCGATTTGAGGCACCACAAGAACACTTTCAAAATTTAATTGATATTTCATATGACTTTAAGTTATATAGAAAATTTGACGATAAAGGTGTTTCATTGCGCTCATTTTGTACAAATAATAATGCAGCATTTGTTGCTGTAGAGGAAACATATGGTGATGTAAGTTACAATGGACATGCTAAAAAAGATCCTAAATATTTAAATGGAATGACTAATTTTGGCATATTAATGGAAATTAAAGGTATTGACAATCCATTTGCTTGGTCACGTAATGTAGTTTCTAAATTACAGGCCTACAATACTGGTTTGTATTATAGTCCATCTCGCAAACCATCAACTACATCTGAAGGTAATAATGTAACAGCAACTCAAATTAGTTTAGGTGAATTAACTCATACTATTGAACCTGTAATGGAAGGTTATTTTAAATATGTTTGGGATTTTATTCAAGATATGAAAAAAGTATTCCCTACACTTAAAGATGATTGGGGAATTTATATGCCGGAAGTTAAATATCTTTCACCAGAACCATTAGTAAATTATAAAGATCTTAGTTTAACAAAATATCCTAACGTACATTTCGTAGGAGATGCTTTATCAGCTCGTGGTATAACAGTTTCGGGAGCGCATGGAGTTTATGTAGCAGAAAGTTTTTTAAAATAAATAAAATAAAAATTATGAAAATAGGATTTACAGGAACAATGTCTGTAGGTAAAACTACAATAGTCAATGCTTTAAGAGAATTACCTGAATTTAAAGAATATGAATTTAGAACAGAACGTTCAAAATATTTACGTGATTTAGGTATACCATTAAATACAGATTCAACAGTAAAAGGTCAATTTGTATTTTTAGCTGAGCGTGCTTCTGAATTATTTCATGATAATATAATTACAGATAGAACAATTATAGATGTTATGGCTTTTACACGTTTAGCTGAATCAATTCCATATTATATTGGAGATGAAATATGTCAAGCTGCATCACATTTAATTAAAGAATATGATTATATATTTTATATTTCACCTAAAGGAGTTGAAATAGAGGATAATGGTGTTAGAACAACAGATTCAGAATATAGAAAAGAAGTTGACAAGGAAATTAAAGACTTGTTAAGTAAATATGGTCATAAAAATCAAAGAATAGTTAAATTAACGGGTAGTGTTGAGGAAAGAGTACAGAAAGTTAAACAGGCGTTATTTTCCTAATATTTATAAATAAAAATATACAAAATGAAAAAAACCCGTTTACTCGAAATAGTACGTGAAGAAATTGCTGGTGCGTTAAATAAACTTAATGAATCTAGTGATTCTTATTTAGATGAAAATCAATTAAATGAAATTGAGCAATTAGCTGAAATGGCTAGTATAACCCAATTAAAAAACCAACTAGAAAAACAAGGCAAAACCAAAGAATTATCAGCTGTAAAAGCAGCTGAAAAATCAACCATAGACAAACTCAAAGCAAACCCAGTATTTTCAGGTGAAGGTAAAAATGCAAGATTAAAAGGATATGTATCTGCATTGAAAAAAGAACTTAAAGCCGAACATGATATTAATTTACAAGATTTATTAACTAAAGTTATGTTTGATGCTGAAGAAGCCGGTGATAAATTTAAAGATGATATTGCAACAAATACAATTGAAAAAGATGCAGCTGCTCAAGTATTAGGTACAGAAAAAGACCAACGTGGTAGAAAATCAGACCCAAATAAAAAAGAAAAAGCTCCTTCAACTGGACAAAAAGGAAGACCAGCAGGTGCAGCTAAAGAAAAAGTAGCTACTCGTACACCTGGAGAGGATGGATTTGATGATGTAAGTTATTCAGATGATGAAGAAGGCCCATCAGCTAAAGATATAGCAGGTGATGAAACAGCAAAAGAATTATCGTCAACACCTGAAGAAAAAAAAGAAAAATTTAATTTAGGTTTAAAATTTATCAATAAATATAAAGATGATAAATCAAAAATTGATGCATATTTGAAAAAAGCTAAAGAAGAATATAAATTTACTAAAGTTATGCTTGATGATTTAAAACGAGCAGCTGGCAGAAATGTAGAATAATGATAAAAGATAAAACAATAAAGTTAAATGTATCGCACCTAATTTTAGGTGCGATTATTTTACTCTTGTTATGGTTATTACTTAAACCAACTAAAGTAAATTTATCAAAATATGATAAACAAAAAAAAGAAATTGATAGTTTAAATAATGTATTAGTAAGTTTTCAAAAAAAACAGCTTGAATTAGATAAGTCAATTTTATATCATCAAAATAGAATAGATTCACTAACTGATAAAATAAGCAATACAAACCAAGAGATAACAAATACACGTGCTTATTATGATAAAAAAATTAAAGACATTAGTAATTACACTCCTTCTCAGCTCAACGACTTTTTCGCAAAAAGATACAAGTAAAATTTGTTTCGATTATAAAATTGCTCAAAGTATTGTTACTGATTTAGTTAAAGGAGATGCTGCAATAGAAGAGTTAAAAAAAACTCAAGAATTAGTTTTACAACTAAATGAAACTATAATTGAAAAAAATAGTGTTATAAATAATTACATTGAAAAAGATAGTACTTGTATTAAACAAGTGTCTACTTTTACTGAACTTAAACAAAAACAAGACAATATAATCTTTGGTTTAGAAAAAGATGTTGAAAGCCTTAAGAAAGAAAACCAAAACCTAAAAACAGGAATTAAATGGGTTGGTGGAGGATTCGTGGGGGTATTAATTTCTTTACTTACATTATCATTAATTAAGTAATATGGCCAACGACCTAAAACAAGCAATACGAGAAGAATATATTAAATGTGCTGCATCCCCAGCATATTTTATGAAAAAGTATTGTTATATTCAACATCCAAAACGGGGACGTATTCAATTTAATCTATATCCATTTCAAGAACGTGTTTTAACTTTATTTCAAGAAAATTCATATTCAATTGTTTTAAAATCTAGACAATTAGGTATTTCAACTTTATCTGCAGGATATTCATTATGGTTAATGATGTTCCATCAAGACAAAAACGTACTTTGTATTGCAACTAAACAAGATACTGCAAAAAATATGGTTACAAAGGTTAAGTTTATGTATGATAACTTACCTTCATGGTTAAAATTCCCAACTAAACCAGATGAAGCAAATAAATTAACGCTTCGTTTACCAAATGGCTCTCAAATTAAAGCTACCTCAGCATCAAGTGATGCAGGTCGTTCAGAAGCTGTTTCTTTATTAATAATAGATGAAGCTGCTTTTATCCATAGTATAGGTGAGATATGGGCATCAGCTCAACAAACATTAGCAACTGGTGGAGGATGTATTGCATTGTCTACACCTTATGGTACTGGTAATTGGTTTCATAAAACGTGGGTTGCTGCAGAATTAGGTGATAATAGTTTTTTACCTATTCGTTTACCTTGGAGTGTACATCCTGAAAGAGATCAATCTTGGAGAGATCAACAAGATGCTGACTTAGGCCCTAAAATGGCAGCACAAGAATGTGATTGTGATTTTAGCACATCTGGTGATACTGTATTTTTAGCTGATGAAATAAACTTTTACGAAAAAACATATATAACAGAACCACTTGAAAAACGTGGTATTGATCAAAATTTATGGATTTGGGAACCTGCGGATTACTCGCGTAACTACTTAATTACAGCGGACGTTGCTAGAGGTGATGGAGCTGATTATTCTACGTTTCATATAATTGATATTGAGACATATAAACAAGTAGGTGAATATAAAGGACAAATTAGTACAAAAGATTTTGGACATTTACTTGTATCAATAGCAACCGAATATAATAATGCTCTATTAGCCCCAGAAAACTCTAGTATAGCTTGGTCAACTATTCAAACTATCCTTGATAGAGGGTACTATAATTTGTATTATTCACCTAAAGGTAATGCTTTAACAGTAGATACTTATTTTGATACTTATATGGACCACAGTAAAATGACACCCGGATTTACAATGTCTTCTGCTACTAGACCTATATCAATTGGAAAATTTCAAGAAGCTATTAGAGATAGAGGAGCAATCATCCAATCTGCTAGACTAATAGAGGAAATGAAAGTATTTATATGGAAAAATGGTAGACCGGAAGCACAATCTGGATATAACGATGATTTAATTATGGCCTTTTCTATAGCAACATTTTTAAGAGAAACAGCATTTAAGCTAAGACAAAATGGTATGGAAATGACTAAAAGTATACTTAACAATATAAGTAGTAATACTTATGGGTATTCTGGAGGCTATTCAAATCAACAACCAGATAAATATAATAACAATCCATTCAAAATAAATAATCCTTACTCAAACAACCAAGAAGATATTTCATGGTTAATATAAATTAATATGGCAGATACTAGATTATTCTCAAGATTAAAAAGACTATTTTCAACAGATGTAATTATCCGTAATGAAGGAGGAACCCAACTAAAATTAGTTGATATAAACAAAATCCAAGTTTCAGGTGAATATGAAACAAATGCTCTAGTAGATAGATTTAATAGAATTTACACTAACTCTCACACATCAATATATGGATATCAAAGTAGTTTCAACTATCAAACATTACGCCCTACGCTTTATTCTGAATATGACTCAATGGATACAGATGCTATTATCGCCTCTGCTCTAGATATTATAGCTGACGAAAGTACTTTACGAAATGATATGGGTGAGGTATTACAAATTAGAAGCTCAGATGAAGATATACAAAAGATTTTATATAATTTATTCTATGATGTATTAAATATTGAATTTAATTTATGGCCATGGGTTCGTAATATGTGTAAATATGGAGATTTCTTTTTAAAATTAGAAATTGCTGAAAAATTTGGTGTATATAATGTTATACCTTACAATGCATTTCATATTGAAAGACAAGATGGATATGATAAAGAAAATCCTATGTCTATAAGATTTAGATTTGACCCAGATGGTATTTCATCTCCTTCAAATTATGGATATTATAATGTACCTAATTCAGGAAATCAAGCACAAAGTATCTTATTTGACAATTATGAAATGGCCCATTTTCGTTTATTAACGGATACTAATTTTTTACCTTATGGTAGATCATATTTAGAACCGGCTCGTAAATTGTTTAAACAATATACTATGATGGAGGATGCGATGTTAATCCATCGTATAGTTAGAGCACCTGAAAAACGTATATTTTATATTAATGTAGGAAATATTGCACCTGCTGAAGTAGAAAACTTTATGCAGAAAACAATTTCTAAAATGAAACGTACTCCATATATTGATCAACAAACAGGTGATTACAACTTAAAGTATAATATGCAAAATTTACTTGAAGATTTTTATATTCCTGTTAGAGGTAATGATCAAGCAACTAAAATAGATAATTTAGGTGGTTTACAATATGATGGTATTCAAGATGTTGAATATTTAAGAGATAAATTATTTGCTGCTTTAAAAGTACCTAAAGCATTTATGGGTTATGAAAAAGATTTAACTGGCAAAGCTACACTAGCTGCAGAAGATATTCGGTTTGCTCGCACAATTGAACGCATTCAACGCATCATGATTTCAGAGTTAACTAAAATTGCTTTAGTTCATTTATATGCTCAAGGTTATACTGATGAGGGTTTAACGAATTTTGAACTTTCATTAACTACTCCTTCAATCATATATGATCAAGAAAGAACAGCATTAATGAAAGAAAAAGTAGAATTAGCAAATAGTATGATTGAAGCTAAAATATTCCCTACTGATTTCATATATGAAAAATTATTCCATATGAGTGAGGATCAATATGATGAATATAGAGACTTAATTCTTCAAGATGCTAAACGTAAATTCCGTTTAACTCAAGTTGAAAATGAAGGAAATGATCCACTTGAAACAGGTAAATCTTATGGTACACCTCATGATTTAGCTTCTTTATATGGAAGACAAAGATATGAAAATGGAGAAGTACCTGAAGGATACGATGAAAAGGATCCTCTTGGAAGACCTAAAGAAAATGTAACTGATAGAAATACACAAGACAATGCTTTTGGAAAAGATAGAATCGGTAGAGCTGGTGTAACTCAAGATAATGATGAATCAGATTCAATTAAACCTCAATATAAAGGTGGTTCCCCTTTAGCATTAGAAACTAAAACAAAACGAAATAAAAATTCATATTCTTTTAACAGTATTAAAAACCAACAAAAGCAAATGATTTTTGAATCAGACATTAAAGGAAATTCATTATTAGATGAATCACAGATACGAGAGTAATAATTTTTCATATATTTATAAATAAACAAATATTAGAATGCAAATAAAACATTCAAAGTATAAAAATACTGGTATACTTTTTGAACTTTTAGTTCGCCAAATCACTACAGATACACTAGAAGGGAAAGATTCTCCAGCAAAGGACATACTTAAAAAGTATTTCGTTAAAACAGAATTAGGTCGTGAATGTAAGTTATATGAAACATTGCTAAAGAAAACTACTTTAACTGAAACAAAAGCTAATGTCATAGTTTCTACATTAATTGATTCTTCAAAAACATTAAATAGAGGAATACTTAAAAGACAAAAATATAATTTAATTAGTGAAATACAAAAAAATTATGATTTAAATATGTTTTTTAATCATAAATTACCTAGTTATAAAGCATATGCTGCGTTTTATACATTATTAGAAATTGCACATTCTCCATCCCCAATTAATCCTGAACAAACTATTTTAAATAAAGTTACCATACTTGAACATTTAACAGTTGCTCAAATTAAAGAAAATGCTGTAAGAGATGAAGTACTAGAAGAAATAGAAAATGCAGATAAAGATGTTAAATTCCTTACATATAAAATATTAATGGAGAAATTTAATAACAAATATGATGATTTAAACATCAATCAAAAACTTATTTTAAAGGAATATATAAATTCAGTAGATAATACACCTCGTTTAAAAGAATTTTATACTAATAAAATAAATGAGATTAAAACTGAACTAAAAACTTTAAACAGTAAAACTAAAAATCAAGTTACTAAAATTAAAATTAACGAAATCATATCTGTAATTACCCCACCATTAAAAAATGCTAAAATAACTGATAATGATTTAGTTGATTTGTTACAATATTGTGATTTAATTAATGAATTAGAAGCTATAAATGGATAAGCTAAAAGAAATAATTCGTAAAAAACTTAAAGAAATTAGTGCTACTAATCAAGGTGGTGCTACTGCTATCCCTGGAGAGGGTATAGGAATGGCTACTAAACCAGCATTTAATAAAGATAAAAACGCTAAAGGAGCTAAAAATATTTATTATTACAAATTAGGATACAAACCCGTTCCTAAAACTAAACCAAAATCTTACGATATTAAAAAATTGTGGGAAGAGGAAAAAGAAAAAACAGGAGCAGATAAGTTTCAAGATGATAGAGTTAAAGAATTCGAACAAATTGAAAGTTTACTTAAACAATTATCTCCACTTATATCAAATGCAAAAAACGAAACTATAGAATATTACACTGCTAACCCGGGATCGTATGATATCTATAAACCGTCATCAATGGTTTTAGCATATATTCAAAAAGCAGTAGATTTATTAAAACAAAAACAATGAAAAAAACATTACAAGATCAGTATCTATTAATTAAAGAAGGTAAAGGACACAAAGGTGTTTTCCTTGCAGATGCTAAACGTGAATTCCCACAATATGTGCGTAATGCTGCCACATATGATGAAGCTATTGCCTCGTTAAAAACTAAAAGCGTTATCTCTGAAAATTTTATTGGGTTTGAATCGATTGTAGGGTATGAACCAAAGAAAAAAGAATCATATGAAACGGCGTTCGAAAGTTTTTTAGCTGAAGCAAAAAAGAAACAAGAAGAAGACGAAAAGGCTGAATTGAAAAAACCTTCAAAACAAGTAGAAGAAGATCTTGGAAAAAACTTTGACTATTCAGATGATAAAAACCCAGATAACTTAATATTTGATCAAATTATGATGGGATATTATGCTGAAATGAAAGATCCTAAAAATACTAATAAAACAATGCAACAATTAAAAGATATTGTATTGAAAAATTTAGCAAAAGATCCAATTCATTATACAAAAGAAGGTCAATTTGGAGTTAAAGATTTAGGATATACAACTGAACATCCTGGTTTAGGTACTCCAAAAGAACCTAAAGGTAAATATGCTTCATCTGGATATGGAAACTTAAATGAAGATAAACATCAGGAAATCGGAGAAGATTCAAAAGATAATGAGGAAGATGAGTATACTAAAACTAAAAATCAACTTAGAGATGCATTTAGGATGCGTTTATCTACAAAATCGAAAGATAAAGAAAATGACTCACCAGAAGAATCTAAATTACGTGAAGTAATTCGTGAAATGGTTGAGGCTGAATTAGAAGAAGCATACCAGTTAGTAAATATTCGTCCCCGAGTAAGCGATAAAGAAAAAGAAGAAAGAGATCCTCAACAATTTATTACTGTATATTTAACATCTTCAACCGAAGAATTATTGAAAAAAAATCAATATTTAAGAGTTTTAAGAAACCCTAAAAATACTGAAGAAGTTACAGGAGTAGCTATTCGTTCTATATTATTATCTCCCCAAAACTTAAAAAAATTACCATATGATATTAATCCAATGTTTAATAGTTTTTTAAATACTGCTAACAATATTGGAGGTACAATTAATCTTCCTACTAAAGAAGGAGTTACAGAAACTTATACTCTTTTAAATAATGTTAATGTAGGTAGAGATGGAAAACTTTCATTTAAAACACCAAATCCAAAATTCCAAAAACCAATGGAAGAGATTTTACGTGAAGGTGTAGAAAAAGATTTAGCTGCTATTAATAAAGAAGCAGAACATGAAGTTCTTCAATCAAAACTATCAAAAATTCAAGATTTAATTGATAAAAAGCAATCCCAACTTGGTAAATTAGATGAAGATGAAGATATGAAAGCTTTAACTGATGATAAAAAAGTTAAAGAAATTTCAAAAGACATTAAAGCTTTAGAAAAAGCAAAATCTAAACTTGAAAAAATGATGTCAAAATCTAAAAATAAGAAAAAAGAGGTAATTGATGAAGATGCACCAATTGAAGAAGCTGAATATATTGATGAAGCTGCAGGAGATTTAGATCCTAAAGAATTGGATAATGCTGAAGCATCAATAAAAAGTATTCAAGCTCTAGCAGATAAAATATCTAAAACAAAACTTTTTGAAGAAGAACCTGAAGAAGATGAAGAAGATGAAGAATATTAAACCATGAACAAAGAACTCTTAATAGAAACTAGACAATTTATTCCCCAACCAATTCGCCTTTTAGAAGGGTTAAAAGGTAATGGAAATATCTTTGTTGAAGGTATTTTAGCTACTGTAGAAGTTAAAAACGGTAACGGAAGATACTACAAACGTGAGTTGTGGGAACGTGAAATTGACAATTTCCAAAAGAAAATCCAATATAAAACAACAGAAACATGTGGTGAACTAGACCACCCAGACTCTCAAGTTATAAATTTAAAAAATGCATCTCATGCCATTAGAAAAATGTGGTGGGATGGAGATGAAATAAGAGGAACAATTGAAGTATTTTCAGACCCAGGACCAAAAGGAACCACATCAGGCCGTATAGCAGGAGCATTAATTAATAATGGTTTAACAATTGGTGTTTCTTCTCGTGGTATGGGTTCATTAAAGCAAATGGGTGAGGTAATGGAAGTACAAGATGATTTTGAATTACTAACTTGGGATTTAGTTTCAAACCCATCAAACCCAGACTCTTGGATGAAAAATGGCTCTTTAAACGAATCAAGAACAACATACTTGGATCCATATGCTCGCACCAACTCAATAATAACTGAAATTTTATGTGCTAAAGGAACTTGTCCTATATTTTAAATTGTGCAAACCGGTGACTAAATTGCCCTCTTTTTGAGGGCTTTTTTTGTTTTCTGCGACTTTGACAGAACTCACATATACATATAACTGAATATACCACCCCCCTCAATATATGTGGTATTAATTAATTGAATTCTATTACGTTTAATAAATAAACGTATTTTCCCAACAAAAAATAAATTTAGGAAAAATGGCAAAAAACAGAGAAATGCTTAAAGAAGCAATCGCTGAAGCTAAAGCTGTAAAAGAAATGGCAATAGCAAACGCAAAAGCAGCTCTAGAAGAAGCCTTCACACCTCAACTTAAGTCAATGTTATCTATGAAACTTCAAGAAATGGAAATGGAAGAAGAAGACATTAAAGAGTATGCAGAATTACAACCAGACCGTGATATAGATGGTGATGGTGATGTTGATGCAGATGATGTAAAAATGATGGAAGTTGATTTAGAAGAACTTTTAGCAGAGCTAGAATTAGAAGAAGGTGAAGATGGTACCTTAAACGAAGCTGAAGAAGAAGCTGAAGAAGAAGGTGAAGAGGAAGAAGGTGAAGAAGGTGACATGGAAATGGAAGACCTTTCAGATGACGAAATGAAGAAAATGATTGAAGACGTAATCGCACAAATGATTAAAGACGGTGAGTTGGAAGCAGGACCTGAATTTGAAGATGAAGAAGAAGGTGAAGAAATGGAAATGGGCACTGAAGAAGAAGAAGAAGAAGATGTTGATTTAGCAGAACTTTTAAGAGAAATCGAAGAAATGGAAGAAGGAATGGACGAAGAAAAGGAAGAAACCAATGAAATATTTGGAGGAAAACCAAGAGCCGTCAAAGAATTTGAAGCAGATAATCCCGGTTTATTAGATAAAGCTAAAGCAGCTGGAGATGAAAAAACTAAAATTTCTATTCTTAAAGATGCTATAGCTAAATTCAAATCAGACTATGAAAAAGATACTGGAAGTGTAGGTGTAGCTCGAGCAGCTGTAGCTAAAGTATATGAATTTGTAGGTGTTAACCCAGGTACTATCTCAGGACTTGGTGATGAAGGCTATGGTGGTGTTCAAGAAACTGATAAAATGAAAGATGATCTTGAAGAAGCTATAAAAACTATCAAAACTCTTCGTTCTGAACTTAACGAAATCAATTTATTGAACGCTAAGTTACTTTACACCAATAAAATCTTCAAAGCTAAAAACTTAAACGAAAATCAAAAGGTAAAAGTATTAAGTTCATTTGATAAAGCTAATAACGTAGGTGAAGTAAAAATGGTATATGAAACTTTAAACGAGGGAATTAAAGTTGCTAAAACTACCATTAAAGAAAACCTAGGTAGAGCTTCAAAATCAACTAATATCCCAACCGCAAAACAACCAATCGTAGAGTCAAACGATGTATTTAAAAGAATGCAAAAATTGGCTGGAATTATTTAATTATTAATCTAAAACAAAAAAAACAAATGTCAAGTATTAATTCTCTTTTAGAAAGCTCAGCCAATGGGTGGAGAAACATGCAGAGTGACGCTGCACGCATGGCTAGCAAATGGTCTAAAACAGGCCTATTAGAAGGATTAGGAAGCGAAGTTGATAAAAACAACATGGCTTTAATCCTCGAAAATCAAGCAAAACAACTTGTTGTTGAGCAATCTTCAACTAACGTAGGTGGTGGTAATTTTGTTGCAGGACAAGGTGAACAATGGGCTGGTGTAGCTCTTCCATTGGTACGTAAAGTATTTGGTTCTTTATCAACTAAAGAATTCATGTCCGTACAACCAATGAACCTACCTTCAGGTCTAGTATTTTTCCTAGATTTCCAATATGGTACTAATAGTAAAACTGCCCCAACAGGTCCATTTGGTCCTAGTGGAAATGCTTATGGTGCTACTTCATCTTTATATGGTGATACTAATCCTGCAAATGGTGCAGATCCAACTAATGGTTTGTATGGTGCTGGTAGATTTGCTTATTCAATCAACCAATTTTCAGCTTCTGCAACTGTAACAGCTACTACAGCTTCTTGGTCAGATGTACAATACAATTCAGATTTATCTGCTTCTATTTTTGCTAATAGGTTTACTAAAGTAACAATTACAGCCCCTTCAAGTGCAGATCTTAAAGGTGTTCGTGCATTTGTATTAGCTTCAGGTTCAGTTACTGCTCCTTTAGATGCTACATTAGTTCGCATGTTGCCCCAGTATACAACAACTGATGGTACTAACATATCATTTATTTTTTCTGGCTCAATGTCTGGTGCTAACACAGTTGCTCCAATCCCAGCAACAGGATCTTTAGGTGGTACATTATTCTTTAACCTACAACCAAAAGATAATAGTCGTGGTGATTTTGAAGATAACAGTGGTGCTGGATTTGCAAATGCTGAATCAACTTCTGCGGATGCATTAGCTATTCCTCAAATCAATATTCAAATGAAATCTGAAGCTATTGTTGCTAAAACAAGAAAATTGAAAGCACAATGGACACCAGAATTTGCTCAAGATTTGAATGCTTACCAATCATTAGATGCTGAAGCTGAATTAACTTCAATTATGTCTGAGTATATCGCTCTAGAAATAGATCTAGAAAACTTAGATATGTTGATTCAAGACGCTTCTGCTGCTGACGAATACTGGTATGCTCAGAACAACAGATCATTGAATGCTGCTGGAACAGGGTATGATGATGCTGGTTTCTTCAATACACAAGGCCAGTGGTTCCAAACTTTGGGAACTAAAATGCAAAAAGTTTCTAACAAAATTCATCAAAAGACATTACGTGGTGGTGCAAACTTCCTAGTATGTTCTCCAACTGTAGCAACAGTCCTAGAATCAATCCCAGGATTTGCTTCAACTTCTGATGGTGATGTATCTAAAGCAAGCTACGCATTTGGTATCCAAAAATCAGGTAACCTAAATAACCGTTATACAGTATACAAAAACCCATACATGACTGAAAATGTAATTTTGATGGGTTATAGAGGATCTCAATTCCTTGAAACTGGTGCTGTATTCGCTCCATATGTGCCTCTAATCATGACTCCATTAGTGTACGATCCAGAAACCTTTACACCAAGAAAAGGCCTATTGACTCGTTACGCTAAGAAAATGATCCGTCCTGAATTCTACGGTCGTATCTTTGTTAATGATTTGAACACTCTATAAGAGTAACGGTCAACTAAAAATAAAGAGCCTCGCTAAAAGCGGGGCTTTTTTAATTTTTGTTCATATTTATTAGCAAATATAGTTATATGAATGATTACAATCGTACTTTGGAAGCACAAGAAGCTTTTAAAGCAAAAAGAAAACCAAAAGGTCCTATTAAGTTTAACATTTCATTAAATGAAGAACAAAAAATAGCTAAAGCTAAAATACTAACAGACACTATAACAATATTACGTGGTAGAGCGGGCTCAGGAAAATCATTATTAGCAGCTAATGTTGCTTTAGATTTATTATTTAATAAAGATATAGAAAAAATAATCATTACAAGACCTACCGTAGTAGCAGGCCAAGACATTGGATTCCTTCCAGGAGATGTTAATGAAAAACTAGCACCATTCACAGCCCCAGTATATGAAAATATGCATCGTTTATATAGCAAAGAAAAAATTGAAAAATGTATAGCAGACGGTGAAATTGAAATTGTACCTGTATCATTTATGAGAGGTAGAAATTTTACTAACTGTTTAGTTGTAGTAGATGAAGCACAAAATTTAACAGATAATCAAACAGAACTCCTTTTAACTAGAATATGCTCAGGTAGTAAAATGATATTTTGTGGAGATGGAGCTCAAATTGATTTAAAAGATAGAAAAACTTCTGGATTTGATGTAATATGTAAGCATATGAAAGAAGTACCTGGATTTAACGTAATCACATTAGAAAAAAACCATAGACATCCAATAGTAGATGATATTTTAGAAGTTTACAAAACTTTTAGAAGTTAGCCATATTTATAACAAAAATAATGGCTGCAGGAAGATATTCTTTTGTAATTGAACAAGGTGCTACAGTTAATTTTCAAATAGATTACACAGATTCTAACGGTAATCCTGTTGATTTAACTGGATACCGAGCTAGAATGCAAATTAGACCTAGTGTTGGATCAAATGATGTTTATATTACTTTATCATCTAGTTTAGATCCATGTGGAACTGGCTTAAATTTGAGCGGATCCAATTCTATCAACCCACCTGCATCGGGTACCATAGGAATATATATTTCCGCAGTATCATCAAGTCAATTAAATTTTACTCAAGGAGTATACGATTTGGAAATTGCCTCAGGCAGTGGTAATTGTTATGTAGTAACTCGATTGCTTGAGGGGCAAGTACAATTATCACCAAATGTAACTTTAGGTAGTTTCTAAATGGCTAGTTCAATTAATGTAAATCAGAACAATAATAACATATCTTTACAAGATAATAATAGAAAAATTATTGTTACAGATAACAATGCAGGAACTACAACAAATGTAACACAACCTGTTACAAGTATTGTTACTGTTTCATCCATTGGACCACAAGGGCAACAAGGACAACCTGGTGAAATACCTTCAACAGGATCATTTGTACTAACATCTTCATTTAATGCTTTTACAGCATCATACTATTTAAATAGTGCTTCATTTAACACAAACATATCAAACAATAGTTCAAGTATAGCATTACTTTCTGGAAGTTTTAAAACATTTAGTGGATCATATAATACAGGATCATTTACAGGAAGCTTCAAAGGTGATGGTTCCAATTTAACTGGAATTGTTTCATCTAAATGGACTGGATCTAACCCAATAACACGTCAAAGTGATGTTGAGATTACCGGGTCACTGCGTGTACAAGGAAGCATCACCGGATCATTGTTTGGAACTGCAAGTTGGGCAATAAATGCAATAACTGCTAGTCATGTTAATCCACTCAATCAAAATGTCATTATAACCGGCTCAGTATATTTAGCTACGCCGGGAGTAGCCTCTGTATATTTTTCAGGATCATCTGCAGCAAGTCGATTAGTGTGGAATGACACTGATGGAACACTAGACTTAGGTTTAAAGGGCGGCAATGTCACCTTACAAATAGGTCAAGAAGAAGTTGCACGAGTTATAAATAAAACAGCTACAAATATCAACTTATTAGAGGCTAATTACCAAGCAGTCCGAATAACTGGAGCACAAGGTCAACGGCTTAAAGTAGACTTAGCACAAGCAACAAATGATTTGTTAAGTGCTGATACAATTGGGTTAGTAACAGAAACAATAAATAATAACCAAGAGGGGTTCATCACAACAGCTGGTCTAGTTAGGGGCATTAATACTACCGGAACATTGCAAGGTGAAACGTGGGCGGATGGTGACGTTGTTTATTTAAGCCCAACAACGGCAGGTAATATTACCAATATTAAACCAACAGCACCCAATCATTTAATTATAATTGGATTTGTTGTATCAGCTCACATAACACAAGGCTCTATATTTGTTAAAGTAGATAACGGATATGAAATAGATGAGTTACACAATGTACTAATAACAACCGGATCACTTATACCAGGACAGCTTTTAGTTAGAAGCGGGAGTAATGCAACCGGTGTTTGGATTAACACAAATCAACTAACCGGATCATATGGTTTAACTGGCTCATTAACTGCTACATCGTTTACTGGGTCTTTCACCGGATCATTTGTCGGAGATGGGTCCGGGTTATACAATATACCAGCATCGGGAATTGTAGGCTTAAATTTATCTCAAATAGTATCTGGAAGTGTTTCTGCTTCTATTTCACCAACTAATGGTTTACAAATAAATACAAACGTTACCGCAACATCATTTACCGGTAGTTTATTTGGGACAGCATCATGGGCACAGAATGCTGTAACAGCTTCTCATGTCCAAACAGCACAAACAGCTAGCTATGTTTTAAATGCAGTATCTGCAAGTTTTGCTACATCTGCTTCATTTGCCGTATCTGCATCTAGAGCTGTAAGTGCATCATTTGCATCAACAGCCTCATTTGTAACACCACTCAATCAAAACGTATTAATTACGGGTTCGATTAATATAACTCAAAATATTACAGGTTCACGCATGTTCTTATCTGCATCAAGCAATATGAATAGTGGATCTACCTTAACAGTTTACGGTTCCGGTTCAACCCAACCAGTATTTACAGTACAAGGTTCACAAGGCGAATTATTTAGCATAACAGATAGTTTAAGTGGATCTTTATTTTCAGTAAATGATATTTCCGGTTTACCAATACTAGAGGTATTTTCCGACAATACCACACTCATTGGAAACTATTTAGACCCAATGTTAATCACTACAGCAAAAGTAACCCAAACAAATTCAGGTTCTTTTGTATTGTATTCATTACCTACCGCTTCATACGATACGGCATTCTTTGAATATTCAGTTCGTTCAGGTTCAAACGCTAGAGCGGGTACAATCATGGCTATCCAATCAGGATCTGCGGTTAATTTCACAGAAACTACCACAACAGACTTTGGAAGTACAAGTGCTATTTCGTTCGTTGTAGTAGTAACAGGTTCAAATATGGCTTTAACTGGTTCTTCAAGTGCTGGTTTATGGACCATAAAAACAATTGTAAGAGGCTTATAAAATGGCGTTTAATTATTCACCAAAAATGATTACAGACGGTTTAATGTTGTATTTAGATGCAGCAAATACACGTTCATATCCTGGTACTGGTACAACATGGACAGATTTATCACGTAGTGAAAATATGGGAACGTTAATTAATGGACCTACATTTAATAGTGGAAATGGTGGAAATATTGTGTTTGATGGAACAAATGATTTAGTTGAAGCAACGGGTATTGAAAGTATAACCTCATTTTCTATTTCAGTGTGGTTTAAAATGACAGGACCTGGCAACACCGGAGGATTTACAAATACATATTATAACTCATTATTTGGTATTAACTCAATTACTAACCCGACAACGAGAAGAATTTTAGTTTCAACTTCTACCAATCCATCAATTGCTGAAGGGAGAATTTTAGTTCAGATGGGTGGATCTAATTACTTTAGCGATAATGCATCAGTAGGAATTACTACTACAAATGCATGGAATAATGTGGTATACACATTTACTCCTAATACTGCTAGATTATATATTAATAGCATTGCACAAACATCTCAATCAAATTCTAGTGTTACATTTCCATTTGTAAGTGACTCAAAATTATACGTTGGTGCATATAGTAATCCAATAGTAGCATATGCTATGTTAGGAAATATAGCCCAAACCCAAGTATACAACCTCGCACTATCAGCATCCGAAATCTCACAAAACTTTAATGCAACAAGAGCACGTTTCGGAGTTTAACCATATTTATAAGTATATAAACATAATCTTGGAAAGGGAAAAGATATGCCAAATGAATTCATAATCAAAAATGGGTTTTTCTCACAGGGAAACTCAAACATAACAGGCTCACTTAACGTAACAGCAGGTATTACCGGAAGTTTCTCCGGTGATGGATCGGGTTTAACAGGTGTTGGTGCAGCAGAATATATTCGCAGAAGCGATTACACATCTTCACTTGACCCAAACATAAATTACTTGTATTGTGGGCAAGCCAGATCAGGTTCATCAGAATCAGCAGATGTTTGGGATATTGCAAGACTTTCCATATCCTCCTCTGGTGCAACATTAACCCAAACAACTTCAAGCGCAGCTTGGACAGACAGATACACTTACACATATTCATAAAAGACCAGTTATGCCAATACAATCAACAAACCCAATTGTAGTAGATGGAATTGAATATCCATACTATACTGTGAATTTAGCAATTTCTCCTATAATTCGAGAAACTAGTGTAGGAGCAAGTGTTGCAATGCGATTAACTCCGTACCGTGAAACAGAGGAAGGTGTTACTGATGTATTGCAAGGACATGATCGTCCTGTAGTTTATTTGGATGTATTTGAATCCGAAGATATACCGGCTGAAACCGCTGCATATAGCATACTTGCAACGATTCAACAGTTTGTAATAGAAAAAGGATTGTAAATGCCGAACAGATGGCCTATAAATTCGGGAAGTTGGAGTAATTCCGCAATTTGGAGTGGTAGCATTATACCAACTGCATCGGATGATGTATATGCTAATAATCAATTGGTTACTGTAGACCAAGATATTATTGTTAATTCATTAAATAACACTAGTACTACAGGTGTAACAACTGGAGGGACATTTTTTCTAACCAACGGCATACGAGTACAAACTACGATAGTTGGCGGAAATAGCGGAAACTATATAGCTGGTGGTACTGGTAAAGCAACAGTTACTATTTCAGGATCCAATACTGCTTATATAACAGGTTCGATAACAACTACATCTGGTAATAATAATTTAGCAGTATCAATGTCAAATTCTTCTAATTTATATGTTACTGGTAGTGTTATTACAGGCGGATCTAGCACAGCAAACATGGGTATATTAAGTACGTCTACTGGTATTTTATTAATATCCGGTGCTATAGCTCCTTCACAAACTGTTGGATTAGGCGGAGCTGGAGTATGGATGGTAACTCCAACAACATTAATTATTACAGGATCAGTTACCGGAGGTTCTGGAGCACCAACAAATGGTTATGGATTATATGCAACTACCAATTCAACAATCTCAGTGCAAGGCAATGTAATCGGTGGCGCTGGCACTACGTGTTATGGAATTATAAATATACAATCTGCAAGTATATATGTTAATGGTCAAGTTAGAGGGGGTACTGGCAATACGTCAGCCGGCATATTAGCCGGCGGTGGTACTATAATAGTTGTTTCTGGTAGCGTATCTGGCAGTTCCGGAACTAGTAATACAGGTATATCTAATACATCGGTTAGTACAATTATCGTAACGGGTAGTGTAAGAGCAGGTTCCGGGACCACTTGCCCCGGAATAAATAATACAGGAAATGGAATAATTGATGTTTCCGGAAGTGTTACTGCAGTTGGAGCTAATGCGGGAATAACCTCAACTGCAACAACTAACATAATGCGAGTACTAGGAACAATATCATCTAGTATTTCATCAACTGCAGTTTCATCGACGGGTACCGCTGCAACAAACCTATTCACAGGTCCATTCTACAATACAGGCTCATTCAATGCAGTTTATGCATATCGTATGCAAATGTTAAGCACTTCATCTCAATGGACTTTTGACACAGAAACAGCAGGTGTATCAAAAACACTATATACTTCAAACACATTACCAGGAGTACCTCGACAAACAGATGTACGACGAGGTATAACATATAACTTTGGATTAACTGGATCTTTAGAGATGCCTGATCCAGCCACAGTAAAAACAGGAGTTGCTGTAGATAATACAACGGGTTCTGCTATTTTAACTCCGCAAGATATGTTTGATGTAGCAACTCAAACCTTAACTACTTCGGGTAGTATAGGAAATTTATTAACCGGAGCATCCACTATACAAACAGTAGGAGCTACCATAGCATCATTTAAAGTATAATTATGGCAAACAGATGGCCCATATCATCAGGTAATTGGAGCAATGCTGCAATATGGAGTGGATCATTAATTCCTACTGCGGCCGATGTAGTATATTCAAATGGTCGAATTGTCAATATAGATACCGATGTTTCATTTACTACAATACGAAATGATGCATCAGCTTCAGCTGTTGTTGTTGGTGGATTTTTTATACCAAATAATGGTATAACTATAACAGGTAATATATTTGGTAATTACGGTATCGTAGCTACTAATGAATACGTAATTAGATGTACAGGATCAAATTCATCAACAATTATAGGAAATATATCTACCGGTGGTAGTAACTATATGGTTGGCATAAGTATGGTTCAGGGATCTTCATTAACCGTAACAGGTAGTGTTCAATGTAGTGCACTTTTATCCGGAGGGGGAACAAATAATAGAGCAATATTTACAACTTCATCAGGTTCTTTAAGAATTTCTGGATCTGTATCATCCGGAGGTAATGGTTCTAGTCTAGGCACTTTACATATTAATGGTGCAACGACAGTAGACATACGAGGAGAAGTTTCTTCTAGAGTTGGAACCTTGCCAGGCCCAGTAATACTTACACAAGGTAGTGCAAATATAAACATTGTAGGGGATGTAGTTACCGGAGTTTCATTGGCTATAAATATGAATACGGGGACATCGATATTGACAATAACCGGCAGTGTATACCAATTACCAACCTCAACAGCTACATCTCAAATTACAGTTGGTGGAACAAGCTGCAATATAAATGTTACGGGTAGTATATCTGCTGGCGTTGCAGCTCCTGCCATAATATGCACTATCACAGGTAACTCAACTTTACGAGGGCCTATATATGCATCAACCATATTTCCAGGTATATCATTCACAACTGTCACAACTCATATAGTAAGTGCAACTGGCCCATTCTACAACGCAAACGGTCGCAATGCAGTATTTGCCCCAAATCTCCAACTACTTTCAGGTTCAACTCCAACATGGACCTTTGACACAGAAACATATGCAGAACAAAGAACACTATACACACTAAATTACCCAGGTAATTTCCCATCTACCTCAAACGTAAGACAAGGAACGGTATTTGGAGATACCGCCCAATTTACAGGAACAGTAGCAATACCTTCTACCGGTTCTGTACTTAAAGGAGTACTTGTAAATAACGTAACCGGTTCTGCTTCATTTACAACACAAAATGTGTGGAGTACATTAACAAGCAGTTTAACTGCTTCAAATAGTTTAGGAGCACGTTTACGCAACACAGCAACAGTTGCATCAGACGGAATATTAATTGCATTAACAGGAAGTTTATAATATGGCATTTCGTTGGGCAGTAATAAATGGAAATTGGTCAGATACAGCAACATGGAATAACGGAGCTACATTAGGAGTTCCTACGGGTTCTGACATTGCATCATGTAATAATTTTAACGTTGTTATAAATACTAATGCTAATGTTACCTTACTAACCAACGCATTATCAGGGTCAACAACCAACCCAGGCGGAGGGCAATATTTTTTAAACAATGGAATAACTATTACTGCCGCTGGGACAGGATCAACCCCAGGAATATGGCCCTTTGCACCACAAGCATCTGGTTCTTTAATAGTTATTTCGGGATCAAATTCGGCAACTATTAGTGGAAGTATGAGAATGCCTGGAGCACAATTTTCTGGAGGTGGTCAAGGTTATGGAATTACAATGTCAGCAACTTCAAGTTTAACCATTTCTGGAAGCGTATCAGGCATAGCTTTTTTGAATAATAATCAAGCAATCACACATGCATCTATAGGAACTTTACGAATCTTTGGAACCGTAGAAGGAGCCCCTGGCCAGGGATCAGTTAATAATGCTCACTGCATTGTAACTTCAAATACTGGTATTACTAATATAACTGGAGATGTCTATCATTGGGGATTTAATACAAATGCCGCTAACAGCCCAATATTTTTATCAACTGCAGCTCATACACTTATTATTACGGGTAGTGTATATCAAGGCGACTTTGCTACTGTTACTATAAATAACTCAACTGGAAATTCAAACATATTTATTTCTGGAAGTTTAATAGGTAGAACTACAGGGGGTCAAGCAACTATATTTAAAGCTACTACTGGGAATATAACTGTAATTGGAAATATACTAGGACAATCTGTAGGTGGCTCTAGCATATCACATACATCCACCGGCAATATAATCATCTCAGGAAGCATTATAAAAATAGGTGTAGGTATTCCCATATCAACAACTGGAGCTTCAACAACCGTAGTTACTGGTTCTATATCATTTACTGGTTCAATTTCCGGACCTGTTATTTCTTCAACTTCTACATCTGGTTTAGTTCGTCTAACAACCATGGGGGCAGGATTTAATACATTTAATCCAATATTTTCACCTAAAATACAATTTTTTTCTGATTCAACCCCTACATACACTTTACAATCAGATACATTCAATAAAGATGTAATATTTTACGATACCTCATTTACCTCAAGTTTACCCGCTCAAACCAATGTACGAAGCGGAAGTTTATATGGTGGAACAAACCAATTTTCTGGTTCAATGTCGATACCTCCAACAGGTTCTGTTCGTTACGGAGTACCCGTGGATAACACAACAGGTTCTGCTATATTGACCCCACAAGACATTTTAACGTATGCAGTATCAAGTTTAACAGGTTCCAATTCAATTGGAGCTCGTTTACAAAATATAGCAACAGTACAAACCACAGCAGCAACTATTGCTGCCTTTAAAGGAAAATAATATGCCGAATAGATGGCCCATAGCAAATGGTAATTGGAGTAATTCCGCAATATGGAGTGGTAGTTTGATACCAACTGCATCTGATGATGTATTTTTAAACAATCAAGTTGTTATTGTAGATCAAAATATTACAGTAGCTAGCATTAGAAATGCAGCAACAAGTAGTGCTGTGGCCAATGGTCGAATTGAAATATATAATAACTACGTAATTAATTGTTCATCAATACGAGGTACTTCAACTACTACATATTTAGTTTTTAATTATAATACGGGTTCAACTACTTTAAATGCTACATTGAACATTTCAAGCTCTGGATTGTGTGTAGATAATATATCAACTGGCACTATTAATGTGGTAGGAGATATGTATTCACCTAACAATGTAGGTTTTGGTAATCTGTATAGTGTAAGAAATTTTTCTAGTGGTATATTGAATATCATAGGAAATTTATTGCCTATAGCCGGCAATAATGGTGATGGTAATGGTACTATACATAATCTCCAAAACGGAACTGTCAATGTAACGGGTAATGTACAAGGAGGATCTGCGGGTGGTGGTGGATCTATAAGAACGATATTAAATGCCAGCATCGGACAAATAAATATAACAGGAAATGTTATAGGTAGTACAATTGTAGGCGGAAGTACATCTCAAACAATTTTAAATTCATCAATTGGGCAATTAACTATAACAGGAAATGTAACAGCTAATGTTTATCCTGCTATAACTACAACCACTGCTGGCATTATTAACGTAATAGGACAACTAGCAGCATCAACCGCATCAAATGCAGTATCATCCACCTCAACTACAGCAACCAACGTATTCTCAGGCCCACTCATTAATTCAGGATCCCGAAATGCAATATATTGCTATAACGTACGATTATATGATGATGTAACAACCCGTTACACAATTGGGGTATCTGGTTCAACCAATACAATCTCACTTTTATCACCTGATCAAGTAACCGGAGTACCTTCGGGCTCCAATGTACGTGCAGGTATTCTATTTGGTCCCGGAAATGAATTAACAGGTTCAATGAATGTACCAAACCAAAATTCGGTAGCATATGGTGTGCCTGTAGACAATACATCTGGTTCTGCTTTAGTTAATCCGGAAGATTTATGGAATTTTGCTTTAACTTCATTAACAGCATCCAATTCAATAGGACAAAGACTAGCTTCAACAGCAACTTCTGCTTCTAATGCTGCAATTACTTCTGCATTTTAATATTTATAATAAAATATGGCTGATTTTTCATATGAAAAAAAATATATATATGATTTTGAAAGTTCAAAATATAAAAATGTTTTATATATAGGAGATAATATTTCATTATTAACTAATAATCTTGGATACATTAGCTCCTCAATAACTAGTATAAGTTCATCATATGCTTTAACAGCTTCATATGCATTAACTGCTTCTCATATTAACCCTCTACATCAAAATGTTATTATAACCGGTTCATTAAATGCAACTTCATTTACCGGATCTTTATTAGCAATTAATAGTATTGATTCAAAAAATAGGGTATTAAGTGATGGATCCACAAGTGCATCACTAAATTGGAATGGTAGATCGCTAATAGATACTAATGGTTCAGGCTCTTTAAATTGGCAATCAAGAAGATTGTTAGATGAAAATGATCTCCCATCATTATATTGGGGTAATAGATACTTATTTAGATCTGATAATACAATAGTGGTAGATTGGGAAAATGGTCTATTTACAGGCTCATTAGACGGAACAGCTTCATTTGCTCAAACAGCAAGTTATGTTTTAAATACCGTAAGTAGTTCATACTCTCAAACAGCATCATTTGCTCAAACAGCATCATTTGCTCAAACTGCTCAAACAGCATCATTTGCTCAAACTGCTTCATTTGTTCAAACATCATCATTTGCTCAAACAGCATCATTTGCTCAAACAGCATCATTTGCTCAAACTGCTTCATTTGTTCAAACAGCATCATTTGCTCAAACAGCATCATTTGTTCAAACGGCTTCATTTGCTCAAACGGCATCATTTGCTCAAACGGCTCAAACATTGCTTGGAAGTGTTGTGTCTGCTTCATATGCATTAACTGCTTCTCATATTAATCCTCTACATCAAAATGTTATTATAACCGGTTCATTAATTGCAACAGATGGTACAAATGAATCAATTAATACATCAACAAGAACGTTAACCGATGATAATGATATTATCGCAGTTAATTGGCAAACTACTATCGCAGGATCTGAAAGAACATTATTTGATGATAATGGCTCTGACTCAGTAAAATGGAATATACGTAAACTTTTTGATGATAATAGCAACTTATCAATTGATTGGGGCGACCCTGGTTCAGGAACTTCTAGAAATCTAATAGACACTAATGGTACTAGTACTGTATTAAATTGGGATACATCCGTTGAAGAGGGTGCTTGGTTTTCTGGTTCATTAATAGGAACAGCTTCATTTGCTCAAACAGCTCAAACAGCAAGTTATGTTTTAAATTCTATATCAAGTTCATTTGCTCAAACGGCTTCATTTGCTCAAACGGCTCAAACATTGCTTGGAAGTGTTGTGTCTGCTTCATATGCTCAAACGGCATCATTTGCTCAAACGGCTCAAACATTATTAGGAAGTGTTGTTTCTGCTTCATTTGCTCAAACAGCATCATTTGCTCAAACGGCTCAAACAGCATCATTTGCTCAAACAGCTCAAACATTGCTTGGAAGTGTTGTTTCTGCTTCATTTGCTCAAACAGCATCATTTGCTCAAACGGCTCAAACATTATTAGGAAGTGTTGTTTCTGCTTCATTTGCTCAAACAGCATCATTTGCTCAAACGGCTTCATTTGCTCAAACGGCATCATTTGCTCAAACAGCATCATTTTACCCAGTTAATATAATTATAACAGCATTTACATCCAGCGGTGTAGGAACTTATACTCCAACACCAGGAATGAAATCTTGCGAAGTAATCGTTACTGGTGGAGGAGGTAGCAGTAATACATGTACAAATACAGATACTGTAACTGGTGGTGGTGGAGGTGGAGGAACAGCAATTCGTACATACACATCTGCTCAAATTGGAACATCTCAACCATACTGTGTTGGTGCAGGTGGAATAGTAGGTAGTAATGGATTAGCATCATCATTTGGAGGTAATGGATCTGCAAACGCAATATCTGGAAGTGGTGGTGGTGTGGGTGGGGCTCAATTGCCAACTGCAACAACAATAGGTATTACAAATGGCGGAGAAGGAGGAACAGCAATAGGTGGAATTGTTAATTTAACGGGTCAAGGAGGAGGAATAGGTATTCGTGCAGATGGCTCTACTGGATATGGAGGTACTGGAGGAGCATCATATTGGGGAGGAGGTCCAAGTCAAATAACTGTAAATACTAATGCCATTGAAGGAACTTCCCCTGGATCTGGAGCATCAGGAGCTCATGCAAACGCGGCTCCTGATAAAAACGGAGCAGCAGGAGCTAATGGAATTGTATACATAACAGAATATTTATAATTTTTTTAATATTTATAACAAAATACTAAAATGGCAAATATTCCTATATGGCCTGGCTCAAGTAGCTTCTTTCCGGGCGATACACCTTTTGGCTTCTATGATAATGATTATCAATTCCAACAAGATGCTGACAAATTTGCAAAATTTGCATCTCAACGTTTAGGATATCCATTAGTTGAAATTGAACTTCAAGATATAAATTTTTATACTGCTTTAGAAGATGCAGTAACGACTTACGGAAACGAAGTATATGCTTATCAAATAGCAGATAATTTATTGACTTTTCAAGGAAATCCATTAACAATTGCTGCTCCAAATAATAAGCTTGTTCAAGAAAATTTATCTAATATTGTATTACTTTCAAACCAATATGGAACAGAAGCTGGAGTGGGAGGAAAAGTAACCTACTACTCAGGTTCACTTGATCTTATTACAGGTCAACAAAGCTATGACATGAATACTTGGGCTATTTCCCAAAGTATTTCAGGTGGAATTGAAATTAAACGCATATATTATGAAGCACCACCAGCCATTACAAGATATTTTGACCCATATGCAGGAACCGGTACAGGAATGATGCAAATGTTAGATAGCTTTGGGTGGGGCTCATACTCACCAGCTATTAACTTTATGTTAATGCCTATAAGTTATGATCTGCAAAAAATACAAGCAATTGAACTCAATGATCAGGTTAGAAAGTCACAATATACTTTTGAACTTGTTAATAATCAATTAAAAATATTTCCTATTCCCCGAACATCATATAAACTTCATTTTCAATATGTTAAATTAGATGAAACTAGACATCCTTATGCTGATATAAGTGGTAGTGTAATAACTAATGTATCTGATGTTCCATATGAAAATCCTAATTATACTAATATAAATTCAATAGGTCGTTCTTGGGTATTTGAGTATGCTCTAGCTATTTCAAAAGAAATATTAGGATATATTAGAGGAAAATACGCTAGCATCCCAATTCCCGGATCTGAAATAACTTTAAATCAATCTGATCTAATTTCTGCTGCAACTACAGAAAAGCAAGCATTAATTGAACGTTTAAGAGTATATTTAGATTCAACTTCTCGTAAATCTTTATTAGAAAAAAAATCACTTGAAGCAGATGCTCAAAATAAAACTTTAGGTCAATCACCAATGACAATTTTTATAGGATAACATGGCATTATTTGGATCATCTCGTGACGTTTCATTATTTAGACACCTTAACAGAGAGTTGTTATGGGATGTTATTACACAACAATGTGTATTTTATCAACTTAAAACAGCTGAAACAAAAGTAAACATATATGGTGAAGCAGCAGGTGCTAGATTTTATGCTGATCCTGTTCTTTTAAACGTGTTAATTGAAAGAGGAGATGCTACTGCCCCAGTTGATGATTTTGGTGTAAGCTATGATCGTCCTATGACATTTAAATTCTTACGAGATGATTTAGTTGACTTTAATGTGTTACCTGAAGTCGGAGACATAATAATGTGGTACGAAGCCTATTGGGAAATTGGTAATATTAATGATAATCAACTTGTAGTAGGAAAAGACCCAGCTTACCCATACAATACAAATCCATTAAACCCAGGATTAGAAGGATTTGGTTCAAATTGGTCTATAATTTGTACAGCACATTATATCCCTGCGGATAAAGCAGGTATAACTAAAGAAAGGATTTAATACATGCCTAGAACTAGAAAACCAAACCCAAAATCACAAAAACAAATCTCAAACGATTTGGTGAATCCTTATGTAAACCCAGATACTGGAGAAACCTTAGGCAATCCAAATTCCCCCTCAAATTTCAATCAATTTACAGCTAATGAACAAAATGGGCTTGATTTAAATAGATCTAATCAACTTTCATTTAAAGGAGATACATCAAAACCATTTACAATTGGATTTGAAGACATAGATGAAGCAGTCCATTACTATTTCTCTAATGTAATTAGACCCTCAGTTATACAAAATGGAGTTAGGATTGCAGTTCCTGTAATTTATGGATCCCCAGAAAGATGGAAATCTACTCAAAAAGATGGATATTATAAGGATAAAAATGGTGCTATAATGGCTCCAATAATTATGTTTAAACGTGATACTATAAATAAAATACGTTCATTAAGTAATAAATTAGATGCAAATAGTCCAAATTTGTACACATCCTGGAAAAAAGTATATAATACAAAAAATGCATATTCAAATTTTGAAGTATTAAATAATAGGATTCCAACAGAACAATTTTTAATCAATGTAGTACCAGATTATGTTACATTATCTTATACATGTGCAGTACAAACATATTATGTATCTCAATTAAACAAAATAGTTGAAGCTATAAATTATGCATCTGATGCGTATTGGGGTAATCCTGAACGTTTTAAATTTATGGCTACAATTGATTCCTACCAAACCCCCATTGAGATTTCAGATAATACAGAACGAATAGTAAAAGCTACATTCACTCTAAACATTAAAGGATATATTATCCCAGATAATATTCAAAAACAACTTACAGCTATTAAAAAATTTAATAGCAAATCCCAAGTTATTATTGGGTTAGAGGTAGAAGGAGTAGGTACTGACTTTTTAACTACACGAGCTAGAAAATCCCCAACATTATTCCCAGGTAATCCAAGTGAGGCAGTTGCGGCTAGCCCTGTAAATCAATCTACTATAACATATTTAAACTCAAATTCAACCTTAAGTGGAACTTATGTTTCTTCAACTACAGCTACTTTTCCTTCTGGCTGGTTAACGGCTCCTGCAGGTTTACCTGCTACTTCGTTATCTGATTTTGTGTTTTATGTTAATGGAGTATTAATAGATAATTCAAATGTTATATCATTTACTCAAAGTGGAGGTGTTTCTACTTTAGTTTTAAATACTGCTACTTTAGGATATATTCTAGGCCCCACAGATGATATTACAGCTATAGGAAAATTTAGTATCTAATCTATATTTATAATAAAATGGCAAAAACAAAGTTACAATCAGCAATTTCATTTGTAAGAAAACCACGTAAAAGACGCCCAGGAATTCATGCAAAATCTAAAACAAGTAAAAGCAAAAATAGTAAAAACTATATTAAACCATATACAGCGCAAGGTAAATAATGTCATTAATACAACCTAAACAATTAGCAGGCCAATATTATTATATCACTGGATCATTTTCCGGAGATGGTTCTGGTTTAACTGGAGTTGGTAGTGGAGGGGGAAGCGTTTTTACCCAATCTTTTAATAATCAATCAACATGGGCAGTTCAACATAACCTTAATTTACCATATGTTATTGTACAAGTTTATGACACTAATGAAGAACAAATAATCCCTGGAACAATTGATCTTACAAATTTAAACACGACAACTATAACTTTCCCCTTCAATACATCCGGAACAGCTGTAATTGCTGGTGGTGGAAGTACTGGGAGTGCAAGTGTAGCAGGAACAAATGAAGATATTCAATTTAATTTATCTGGGGGATTAGGTTCATCCACCAATGCTGGTTGGTTTAGCTTTAAAAAAAATTTAAACACACTTATAGTAGGAAGAGTCCCCACAGTTGGCCCTTCAGCTAGTTATTCAATATATTCTGGAGAAGATAACATACAAAATGCACGAGACTCAATAGTTTCTGGAGAAGATAATCTTGTTAATTCAAGTGCTAGAGGTTCTCTCGTAAGTGGGCAATATAACACAGCAAGTTCAGCATATTCTTTAGTAGTTGGAATATCTAACTACGTTGAAACAGATGACCTAAATACTGGAGGTGGATTTGCTGCTGGATATAATAATAGAGTACTAGCTAATTTTGGGGTTGCTTTAGGATATGAAGGACTTGTAGAAGGTAATAGTGGAGTAACTGTTGGACAAGATAATACAGCAAGTTTTTATGGTTTTGCAGCAGGTAATTCTACTTACGCAAGTTTTGCTGCTGTTTCTACTGGAAATATAACTCGAGCAAATTCAAGATATACTCTTTCTGGAGGTTCTTTAACTAAAGCAGGAGGGGATTTTGTAGATTTTTTATATATATCATCCTCAGCACCAACAGGATCCAATGAAGATTCATCAGATGTAGATACTAACCAAAAATGGTATAATCCAAGTAATGATCTACTTTATATTTATGTTGGTCCTTCTGGAGGAGGAAATTGGGTATCACAAAATGATTATTCACCGTATATAGTAGTTACTTACTTTGATACTTCTTCAGGTATTTATTCTTACCCATCTTTTTCAGTTGGGAATAGTTTTTTACCTTATGTATCTGGTGCTTTACAAGCTAGAAGTAATTTTGGAGTTGCTAGATTTTCCCATGCTGAAGGATCAGTTACAAGAACATATGGTAGAGCATCACATGCAGAGGGGTCAGGAACCGAAGCTTCGGGGTGGTACTCCCATGCAGAAGGTTTTGGATGTAGAACAGGAAATACATTTGAACAAGGAGCAGTAACAGTTGATAACGGACCAGGATCATATGCTCATGCAGAAGGAATAGGATCAGTTGCCTCAGGTCAGGGAGCTCATGCACAAGGGTATGGTACATATGCAATTGGAACATCCTCCTTTTCTTCGGGGTTATCGACATTTGCTTATGGAAATTATCAAGCCGTACTTGGAAAATATAACGATTTTATTACTTCATCAAATTGTGTATTTGTAATAGGAAACGGAACAAGTAATAACAATAGAAATAATTTAACTGAGTTTTGGACATCGGATACTGCTGCAGATAATCCACACGGGGCGGCTATTAATTTTAGTGCATCCTTAGCTGTAAAAGACTTTTTAACCATACGACCTAGAATAACAACTCCATCATCCCCTATAGAAGGTATGATTATTGCATCTGGCTCAGCAGGTGCAAGTAAATTATATTATTACAATGGTATAAATTGGAATGCTTTATTTTAAATATTTATACTAAATGAAAATATTTTCCCCAAACATATCAGGTTCTACAAACATTTCAGGTTCAGTAAATATTAATGGAAATATTACTTCCACATATTTTACTGGAGATGGTTCTGGATTAACTAATTTACCTATAACTTTAACCTCAGCTAGTGGATTTATTTTCCCTGAAAGTTATGGTGCTATAGGAAATGGGATAGCGAATGATACAAGTGCCCTTCAAAGTGCTTTTAGCGCATCTAGAACTACGAATATTCCAATATGTTTAAATGGTATTTATAATGTTAATCAACCTATTAATGCTACTAATACTATAGTATTTAGTGAACCAACCTCTAAATTAATATCAGATACTGATGATTTTGTTTTATTTGCAACAGGAAGTAGATCTTCAAGATATAATGCTACTACTGATATTTTAAGAGGATACTCAACAGCCTCAATTAATTCAGTAACTTTATCTCAATTAAATATAAAACAAGGAGACTTAATTAAAGTTACCTCAGCATTAGCATTTAATACGGGATCAGGAGAAAATGGAACTCAAGGAGAAATCCAACGAGTATATGCTACAGGATCTAATGGAGAAATTTATATCTATGGTTGGTGGGAAGATACTTATTTACTCTCAGATGATGCTAGTGTTTCTAAAATTACCTCAGGTGTATTTGAAACTATAGGAACTTTAAATGTTGAACAAGGAGGTCAAATTAATTCAAAAGGAATTTTATTAAAATATTTAGATACTCCAACTATTGACGTAAAAATTATAGGAGCTATTGAACGTTCTTTAAGTGTAATAGATTGTTATTCCCCTACAATCCATGTTAATAATTATGGTGCTAATAAAGATGGTGCTGGGTATGGTATTGCTATAGGTAATTCTACAATGTATGGCACTTTTAGTGGTACAAGTGAAAGCAATAGACATTCTATAACCTTTGGAACAGATTCAGATAGAGGTGTAGGATGGGGAAATAAAATAGTAAATTTTACAGGTAAAGCTCACACTACTTCTTCTATATTTGATTCCCATGCTACTTGCGGTTCAGTTTACTTTAATAATTGTACTGCAATAGGAGGATTTAATAGATATGGTCAAACAGTCCCTACAAATTTTCCAAATGGTTTTAGTATAGAAGGAAGGACAACGTATATTATAAATTGCAATGTAAAAGATTGTTATATTGGAGCTTCAACAGGAGCATACAATGGATTACAAGAAATTTATATTAAAGGATTAAATTTAGATAATTGTTCAATAGGTGTATCGGCTGTTGGAACAGAAGTACAACGTTTAACTGTTGAAGATATTGATATGTACAACCCTACATTTGATGATAGTAGCATATGTTTAAATATAGGAGCAATTACTTCATCATTTACTAATATTAAGAACATAAAATCATATAATACAAGATGTGGTGTTAATTTAAGTAATAATAATTTAACTGGAGGATCAAACGAATTTAGAATTGAAAATTTAAAAACTATTTATTCTTCCCCTTCAACAGGATCATTAGCATTTTATTCTATGGTTCGTTTATATGATGATACTCCTTTAACATTAATAAACTGTGAAACAAATGCTCCAAGATTAATTATAACGGATAATGGATTAAATTTAAAACAACTTAACTTAGATAATTGTAAAATATATGATGCATTTTCTGTTCCTATAATTTTAGCATCCCCAATTGAAAACATAAATATCCAAAATTGTTATTTTAGTGGTTCACAAACTGATGGATATTTTCTCCAAGCAAATACTGGAGCTAATATAACTAATTTTACATTTATAGGAAACACATTAATAGGAGATGGGTTAAAAATGAGAGGAGCATTTATTAATATATCTTCTTCCTTTACAAACTTCTTTGATTCAGGAAATAATTTAAATATTGCAACCCCAATCTCTATCACATCAGCAGGAAAACAACCTAATTATTGGATAACAGAAGGTAACATATATGCTCCATTAAAATTAAAAGGTTCTGGGTCTCCTGAAGGAGTACTTGCCGCTAATGTAGGAACTACGTATATTAATTTAAATGGTGGAGTAGGTTCTACATTCTATGTAAAAGAAACAGGAACAGGAAACACTGGATGGGTAGCAAAATAATAAACAAATAAATAAAAAATGGAAACAGTTACAGAAAATCAAGTTTTAACAGAAGAAGAGTTAAACAATTTAAAACAGATTCAAAACCAAACACAAGCACTAGTTATGGAACTAGGTGAAATTGAAATGATTAAACTTCAAATTGAAGCACGTTATCAAAATGCTAAAGAATTTTTAGCTGAAGTTTCAAATTTAGAGAGAGATTTTACAAAATCTGTATTTGAAAAATATGGTAAAGTAAATATTGATCCAAAAACTGGTGAAATTACTAAGTTAGATTGATCTATTTAGGGTACACCATATTTATAATAAAATAATTTATTACAATGGCAGAAACAATTGTATCCCCTGGTGTATTAGCTATAGAAAACGATCAATCATTTATTACAGAACAACCTATTCAAGCAGGTGCTGCTATTATAGGCCCAACAGTAAAAGGAAAAGTAGGGATTCCTGTATTATGTACGACTTATAGTGATTATTCAAATAAATTTGGTAATACATTTTTAAGTGGAAGCCAAACATATTCCTACCTTACTTCAATCTCAGCTTATAATTATTTCAACAATGGTGGTACTTCATTACTTGTAACTAGAGTAGTAAGTGGAACATTTGAACCAGCAACATCATCAGTTATTCCAACATCAATTGCTGCTACCTCAGCATCTTTATCTTTAAATTTAACTTATATTTCTGCTAGTGTGGCTGCCGTAGGTTCAAGTTCATTTGGAGTAAATGGAGTTACATTTTATTTTACTGGTTCCACGGTAGCAAATACTTCTACTGTTATATACGTTAATACCGCTTCATTTGTGAATTCAACTTTAGCGAGTTATGCTTTTTCTTCATCTGCTATATTTAATGTTAGTAGCTCTGCGGCATCATACAGTGGTTCATTACAATATATTTCTTCAAGTGCATCATCACCTAATATAATATTTACTTACATTGGATCAAATGGTTTGCTTGGAAATTTACAATATGTTACTTCTGGAAGTACAACAACATATTTTTCTGGAGGTACTAATACTGAATCATTCATATTAGAAACCTTATCTGAAGGTGAAATAATGAATAGTTCAGGTTCATTATATGCTAATGGTACTTTAGAAAATGGAACTACAGATAATCTTAGATGGCAAATTGTTTCCCCAAATATAAATAATGGAACATTCACGTTAATACTCCGTCAGGGTAATGATTCAACAATTTCACCCTCAATATTAGAAACATGGTCTAATTTATCATTAGATCCATTTTCTCCAAATTATATTGAAAAAGTAATTGGAAATCAACGTGAAATTGTTGCAAATGACAACGGTGAATATTATGTTCAATTAAATGGTGAATACACTAATAGATCTCGATATGTACGTGTTAAACAAGTTAATTTTACCACCCCAGAATATTTTGATAATACAGGAAATCCAAAATCACAATATACGGGTTCAATTCCAACATCTTCTTTAGGTGTATTTAATGGAGCAACAGGAAAAAATATCCCAACAGGAGTAGCAGGAGCATATTATAATGATATTTCAAATACAAATATTCAAGGCTTACCTGCTTCAGCATATGCAGATTCAATTTCACTTTTATCTAATAAAGATGCTTATAGATATAACTTAATTACCGCTCCTGGCTTAATAGCAGATGGAACAAATTTTCCATCTCATTCTTCATTAGTATCTCAATTAATTACCACTGTACAAAACAGAGGAGATGCAATGACAGTAATTGATTTAGTTGGATATGGATCTAATATACTCCCAGTAACTACAAATGCTATAACATTTGATACTTCATATGCAGCGGCATATTGGCCTTGGGTGTTAACTATTGAACCTAATTCAGGAAGACAAGTTTGGGTTCCTGCTTCAACTATGATACCTGGAGTATATGCATTTAATGATGGTGTTTCTGCTCCATGGTTTGCTCCTGCTGGTATCAATAGAGGAGTAATGTCAAATGTTATTAGAGCAGAACGTAATTTAACTCAAGGAAATAGAGATTTATTATATGAATCTAATGTTAATTCAATTGCAACTTTCCCTAATACAGGTGTAGTAGTATTTGGACAAAAAACATTACAGAAAAAAAGAAGTGCTCTTGATCGCGTAAATGTAAGACGTCTATTAATTGAATTAAAAAGTTTTATTTCTCAAGTAGCAGATACTTTAGTATTTGAACAAAATACAGTTGCAACACGTAATAATTTTTTATCACAAGTTAACCCATATTTATCGTCTGTCCAACAACAACAAGGATTAACAGCATTTAGGGTAATAATGGATGAATCAAACAACACTTCTGAAGTAATAGATAATAATCAATTAGTAGGCCAAATATATTTACAACCTACTAGAACAGCAGAATTTATTATATTAGACTTTAATGTTTTGCCTACGGGTGCAACTTTTCCAACCTAGTTGGGTTTTTAAAAAAAAGATTAATATTTATAATAAAAAAATACAATGGCAAATTTTACAGTTTCTCCTGGAGTAGCAATTAGCGAAATAGATAACACATTTTTAACAGGCCAACCTGTTCAAGCAGGCGCTGCTATTATAGGTCCTACAGTAAAAGGTCCTGTAGAAACTCCAATATTAGTTACTTCATATTCTGATTTTCAAAATAAATTTGGCGATACTTTTATTAGCGGAGGAGATGCTTATTCTTATTTTACATCAATAGCTGCATATAATTATTTTAATTATGGTGGTACTTCATTAATTGTAGCTCGTGTTGCCTCAGGTTCATATACACCTGCAACTTCTTCTGTTATTGGAAATCATTTAAATGCTACTTCATCCTCATTTTCTTTAGAAACATTATCTGAAGGTATTATTGTAAATAATTCAAGTTCTGAAGGAACAAATAATACTCTTTCTACAGGAACAAATGATAATTTAAGATGGGAAATTACAGGAGCAAATACTGGATCAGGTACATTTAATGTATTGGTTAGAAGAGGAAATGATGCTTCAAATAAAAAAATAGTATTAGAATCTTGGAATGGTGTAAATTTAGACCCAAATTCCCCAAAATATGTTTCAAAAGTAATTGGAGACCAAATTACAAATTACGATTCTACTAACAACCAGATGAATGTTACTGGTTCATATCCGAATTCTTCACGATATGTACGTGTTAAATCAGTAGATTTTCCAACACCAAATTATTTTGACGCAAATGGTATAGCTAAATCACAATTTACGGGATCGGTCCCTTTAAATCGAAGTGGTTCATTTAGTGGTGCTACAGGTGATATAAAGGGTGGAGCTAATTTTTATAATACAATTACAGCAAATAATACACAAGGATTAGAAGGTGCTAATTATAATAATATGATTAATTTGCTTTCAAATGCTGAAGCTTATCAATTTAATGTATTATTTACTCCTGGATTAACAAATGATTTACATTCTGCTCAAATTACTAGTATTATTACAAATACAATTTCAAGAGGTGATAATTTATTTGTATTTGATTTAGGGACATATGGAACCTCAGTACCGGGAATAATAACTCAAGCTCAATCAAGAGATACTTCATATGCTGCTTCTTATTTCCCTTGGGTCAGAATAATTGACCCAGTAACAGGAAAACATGTATGGGTTCCAGCTTCAACGGTAATACCAGGTGTATACGCGTTTACTGATAAAGTAGCTGCTCCATGGTTTGCCCCAGCAGGTATTAATCGTGGTGGTTTAAATACAGTATTATCAGCAGAATATAAATTATCTCAAGCACAAAAAGATGTTTTATATGAAGCAAATGTTAATCCATTAGCTACATTACCTAGAGAAGGTGTTGTTGTATTTGGACAGAAAACACTACAAAAAGAAGCTTCGGCACTTGATAGAATAAATGTAAGACGTTTATTAATCGAAATGAAAGGATTTATTCGTCAAATTGCTGATACGATAGTATTTGAACAAAACACAATTACTACAAGAAATTCATTTATTGCTCGAGTTACTCCATATTTAGAAGGCATTCAACAAAAACAAGGTTTATATGCTTTTAAAGTAGCAATGGATGATTCAAACAATGGACCCGATGTAATAGATAGAAATCAGTTAATTGGACAAATTTATATCCAACCTACTAGAACAGCAGAATTTATCTCCCTAGATTTCATTTTATTACCAACTGGAGCAGAATTCCCAGCATAAAAATTTAAAAACGGAATATTTATAATAAAGAAATAAAACAAAAACAAAATGGCAATTTTAAATCCTAACGAAATTTTCTACACAGCGTTTGAACCAAAACAGAAAAATCGCTTTATCCTTTATATAGATGGTATTCCTTCTTTTATAGTAAAAGGAATGGGTGCTGTAACATTAGAACAAACAGCTGTTGTCCTTAACCACATTAACGTACAACGTTATGTAAAAGGAAAAACAAAATGGAGTACAATCCAATTTACCCTATTTGATCCTATCACTCCATCAGGAGCACAAGCTGTAATGGAATGGGTACGTTTAGGACACGAATCTGTAACAGGTAGAGATGGATATTCTGATTTTTATAAAAAAGATTTAACTTTTAATATTCTAGGACCAGTTGGAGATATAGTTTCAGAATGGATAATCAAAGGGGCTATGATCACTAATGCAACATTTGGTGATTATACTTGGGATGATGATGGAGCCCCAGTAGATATTACATTAACTGTACAACCAGATTATTGTATCTTGAATTACTAAAACATATTCGCGTAATAGTAAAGCTCCTCACGTAAGTGGTGGAGCTTTTATTTTTCTTTGGAATATTAAAAATTTGTTATTATATTTATTAATATGAGACTATTTAGTGTTATATTATTTGTTTTTATTTCTTATTTTAGTTATAGTCAATGTAATGGAACACAATCATTTACATTAACACCTCCACCATCATCCGGAACATATTTACCTGGTCAAACAGTAACGGCATGTTACACAATGAATGGATATACTCAAGCAGGTACTAATTGGATTGAAGGTTTTGACTTGACATTAGGTGCAGGTTGGGCATCTGTTACACCCCAATCACCACCTGCTAATTGTGGAGGTAATTCTACAGGAGGGCAATGGGTATGGAGAACATCAGTTACTTCAACTACAACACCTGTAGTAACAGTAGGACCAGGATACTTTTTTGACTTAGCAACAGATGGAAACTCAGGAAATGATTTTGGGGATTCTGGTTCATGTACTTGGACATTTTGTGTTACATTAACAGTAGCTAACGTATGTACACCTCAAAGTTTACTTTTGCAAGTAACTGCTGGTCCTGATGGATTATGGGGTAGTTATACTAGTAATACATGTGATGCAGTAACACCCTTTACAGTATTTAACGGAACAATTAACACAAACCCCCCTACATTAGGGTCTATTAGTCATAATTAAAAACCAAAACCATGAAAAAAATCATTTTAATTTTCTTTTTGGCTATTGCTAGTATAGCAACAGCCCAATTAACAACAACTAACCCAGATACTGTTTGTTACCAAACAACAGCATTATCAACTTACCAAGTTCCCTCAGCAGGTACAGGAACTTATACATGGACAATACCACCTTGTGCTACTCTAGTTTCAGGACAAGGAACAAATTCAATTCAAGTTAATTGGTCAGCTTGCCCCCCAGGATTAATTAATAATGCTATTACTGTATCTTTTACGAGTACTTCAGGATGTGTCGCAACACCAGTAACGCTTAATGTATTGATTTACCAAGTTGTTCCTGTAATAACCCCAGTAGGTCCTTTTTGTGCTAATGATCCATGTATAACATTAACAGCAAACCCTTCAGGTGGAACATGGTCTGGAATAGGTGTTACAGGAAATCAATTTTGTCCTGGTGTAACTAATGCTTTAATAACTTATACTTATACACAAAGTGGTTGTTCATTCTCAGCGAATATAGGCGCAGTAATTAACCCGGTACCAGTGTTATCACCAATTCAACATAATTAATGAGATATTTGATATTTATATTATTATTTTGTTTTAATTGCTATTCTCAACAAACAATAGAGATATGTGATGATTCTAAAACATTTTCATATTTTACTTCCTCAACAGAAGGAGGAACAGTAGAATGGGATGTTAATGGAATTACATATATTGGAAATGAAATTACCTTAATATTTTCTAATTCAGGAATTTATGTTTTAACAGCTATTAGTTATTCTAATGGATGCTATAGTTCACCTCAAACATATACTGTTACGGTAATTGAATGTGATCCATTATTATATTGGATTCCAAACACATTCACTCCAAATAATGATGAATATAATACAACATGGGGTCCTATATTTGAAGGTCCATATGAAAAAGATGATTTTCATTTAATTGTACTTAATAGATGGGGAAATTTAATTTGGGAGAGTTGGAATGCTGATTCACGTTGGGATGGAACCTACAACAATAAATCAGTAACAGATGGAGTTTATACTTGGGTTATTGATTTTGGAATATTAGGTACAGACGAACGTAGATTAATTCATGGACACGTTACTATAATTAGATAACATAATATTTATAAC